>OODN01000371.1_pt1 | contig 29478 bp, 27 predicted proteins | sample 1671651 | NCBI WGS metagenome assembly OODN01 (sample SAMN06348178, study PRJEB24527) | human gut metagenome | biome: human gut; feature: ankylosing spondylitis patient; material: feces | host: Homo sapiens | place: China | collected 2015-10 | reverse complement strand
GGTATCCTTATAACGGCTGTCATCCATCTCTATATCAATATTGCACAATTAAGAAAAACAAAACGATACTTTAAATAGCATGGATTTATATGAATGGTGTCGAAAATGGAGGTGACGATGTTGAAAGGGATGAGTCGATCAACATTTATTCTGTTTCAAGATAAAGTGATAGCACAAAAAACTGAAAAGCTCGTAAAGCAGCACCATTTGGTAAACCTTTCTTTAAAAGAAAGACAATCGTTAAAAAGAGCGCCTTTGGAGGTGCTCTTTTTTCTATACCTAAGATGAATGAAAAACAAAAAACCACCCTATCTTCCACAGTCAAACGTGACGGTGGAAAATAGAGTGGTTCCAGAATGTTAACGATTAGTTATCATCTTTGTGAAGGATATTCTTCACGCCCTTGATAGCTCCTTCAACAACTTCTTTTGCATCTTCAGCAACTTCTTTAGCTTTTGATGCAACTTTTTCAGCAACGCCTTCAGCTTCTGTTTTCTTATCGCCGGTTACTTTACCGAGACCTTCTTTAACAGAACCTTTAACTTGGTTTAATTTATCTTCTAATGACATAGTGTCACCTCCGTTAAGTAAATAGTTTTTTTAATCTGAATTCAAGACAGTTCATTTAAAAAATTAAAACTATTTAGCTCAGATTAATATAAGTATATGCCTTCTGAAATGGGAAGTCAAATATTCGCTACGGCTAAAAAACAGGATCGCTTTCCGGTCACGAATAATGACCGACTAATAAGTCACGATATTTCGTTTTTCCAGCAAAGATTTGAAATGAAAAGAGTAAAAAACAGTGCTGTCTCCATTGAAATAAGTGGTATAATGGTCATGAATGGACAGATTGCCTAGTTGTTTTTTGAAAAAGAGAAGATGAACATGAAAAGAATCCTCAAAACCTACCCTGTTGTCAGTACTTTGTCTTTAACTTGTTTGTTGCTAGGTCTTTTGACTTCCTTTTATGGGGATGCTATGTATGACCTGTTGGCCTTTCATTCGAAGCCGGACTATGCTTGGCAATATGTCAGTGGAACCTTGATGCATGGCAGTAAAGGAGCCCCTATCTGGTTTTTATGGGTCCATTTATGTTTAAATGGACTCATGATCCTTCCCTTCGGAGGACTGCTAGAAAGAAAAAGAGGCTCCAGACAAGTCTTGATCGTTTTTGTGACGGCGACAGTCCTCTCTTCCATCGTTTTTCACCTCTTAACCCAGGGACAGGACATCCAGGCAACAGGGATCTCTGCTGTAGGATACGCCTTTGTGGCCGGAGGAGTCATGCTTCTGCCAAACGTGTGGAAAGAATTTTCACGCACCGTAAAATGGTTTTATCTATTCTTAATTTTTCTATCTGGCCTCATGCTCTTACCAGCAATCACTGGATGGATCTCAACGCTATTGCATCTTTCAGGGATTGTGAGTTATCTATTTGTCTTTTTCGGAAGTAAAGGCTTGAAGAGGAGAGTTAACTATTAAGACGGCTCCTCAGTAAGGTTTTCATCCTGCTTCCTTGACTCTTCCTCGACGAGGCCGTATAATATTCTATATCAATGAAGAAATCACCTTTTGTCATTGTGCAAAGGGTGTTTTTATAACGGTAAATGGGAGAAACAATGGGATACATTTCTACAATTAAAACAGCTGTTCAGCTCTTTCCTTTTCTGGCATTTTTGCTGACCTTGCCCTACATGATTTTGAATTACCGAAAATATGGCTCGGTCAATAAATTGCGGGTGCTGATTTTCTATTCTTTTATGCTTTACTTGATGACGGTCTATCTCTTGGTGGTCTTGCCCCTGCCGGATCCAAGTAAGATTCATACTAGCTACTCGGAAATGGTCAATCTCCATCCCTTTGCTTTTGTAGTGGATTTTTTCAAGGAGAGCCCTTTTGATCTAGCGCAGACAAGCACTTGGCTTCAGGCCATCAAGCATCCAACTTTTTATGTACCAGCTTTTAATGTCCTAATGTTGATTCCTTTTGGGATGTATCTACGCTATTATTTCAAGTGTGGTTTTAAGAAAACGATTCTCCTAACCGCTCTCTTTAGTCTCTTTTTGGAGCTGACCCAGTTGTCAGGTCTCTACTTTCTATATCCGGGTCCTTACCGCCTAGCAGATGTCGATGATATCATTCAGAATACCACTGGTGGTGGAGTGGGCTACTTGCTCGGTTGGTTCTTAGTTTGGTTATTGCCGACAAGAGACGAAATTGATGAGCATTCTTTCCGACTAGGGACGAAAGTATCTGGTTTCCGGATTGGTCTTGCTTTCTTGATTGACTTTGTGATGGTATCTCTTTTCTACGAAGTGATTGAGCGTTTAGGGACGATTCCTTATGTTGCGGTTTTAGCACTTTACTTCAGTTTGCTTCCCTTGTGGCGGGGCAAAACCTTGGGAATGGCTTTGTTGAAATTCCGCTTGCATTTTGACAAGCAAAAATGGCTTCGCACCATCTGGCGGGGAATCCTGGTAGTAGGTTATTTCTATCTGATTCCTCAGGGTTTGTTCTATTTGATTTCGCTCTTGAATAGCGATTTGACGGACAATTCCCTCTTAACCTTGTCTATGATTTTATTGCTCTTCTTTATGCTTTTATTGTACCTGATTCTCACTCTTGCCATTATCTTGCTTAATCGTCGCTTTCCCTTTGACCGTCTAGCTGGGGCTGAGTATGAGAGTACGGTGCGGGTGAAGAAAGAGCTCTTAAAGGATGAAACTGAATCGTCAAAATAGAGAGAGTGGGACAGAAATCGGTAATTCGTTAGATTTCGATTTCGTCGTCTCACCTCCGCACAGTTGAGTAGGGCTGTAAAAGCTGATGAAATCAGCGTAGTAGAGCCCACTCAACCACTGCGTCTTGCTCGACAATCCAAAAACAATAAAGAGGCTAGGACTTTTGTCCCAGCCTCTCTATTTTTTATACACGTTTAATATATCCGAACGTTCCCAGTTGAGAAGGGCGATTTTAAGGGGATTGTGCTACAATGGAAGCAAATAGATAGAATGGAGCAGTGAAATGAAAGCAATTATTACAGTCGTTGGTAAAGACCAAAAAGGAATCGTAGCGGGTGTTGCAACGAAAGTGGCAGAATTAGGACTCAATATCGATGATATCTCTCAAACCGTATTGGATGAGTACTTCACCATGATGGCAGTCGTATCATCGGATGAGAAAAAAGATTTCACACAGCTCCGTTCAGAATTGGAAGAATTCGGTCAGTCTCTGCATGTGAAAATCAATATCCAGAGTGCAGCAATTTTTGATGCCATGCACAATTTGTAAGATAGGGGTTGAGAATGATGGACATTAGACAGGTAACAGAAACCATTGCCATGATTGAGGAACAGAACTTCGATGTTCGGACCATCACCATGGGGATTTCCCTTCTCGATTGTATTGATCCGGATATCGAAAAGGCAGCGGAAAAAGTCTACAAGAAGATTGTGACAAAGGCCAAGGACTTAGTGGCTGTTGGGGATGAGATCGCGGCGGAACTCGGCATTCCCATTGTGAACAAGCGGGTTTCGGTCACTCCGATTTCCATTATCGGTGCAGCAACCAATGCGACAGATTATGTACCCTTTGCCAAGGCACTAGATCGTGCGGCCAAAGAAGTTGGGGTCAACTTTATCGGTGGTTTCTCAGCCCTTGTTCAAAAAGGCTACCAAAAAGGGGATGAAATCCTCATTAATTCCATTCCTCGCGCCCTTGCAGAGACGGATTTTGTCTGCTCTTCAGTCAATATCGGATCGACCAAGACGGGGATCAATATGACAGCGGTTAGAGATATGGGCCGCATCATTAAAGAAGCATCGGAAGCAGATCCAATGGGGCCTGGTAAGCTCGTAGTCTTTGCTAATGCTGTAGAAGATAATCCCTTTATGGCGGGAGCCTTTCATGGTGTCGGTGAAGCTGATGTCGTCATCAACGTTGGGGTTTCAGGACCTGGTGTTGTCCAACGGGCCATTGAAAAAGTTCCTGGTGCAAGCTTTGATGTCTTGGCTGAAACAGTTAAGAAGACAGCCTTCAAGATCACACGTGTCGGCCAATTAGTGGGTCAAATGGCTAGTGAACGTCTTGGTGTTGAGTTTGGGATTGTCGACTTGTCACTCGCGCCAACACCGGCTGTTGGGGATTCGGTTGCCCGTGTCCTTGAAGCCATGGGGCTTGAAGTGGTAGGAACCCACGGGACAACAGCAGCCCTAGCTCTGCTCAATGACCAAGTGAAAAAAGGCGGGATCATGGCTTGTAACCAAGTCGGTGGGTTGTCAGGTGCCTTCATTCCGGTATCAGAAGATGAGGGGATGATTGCGGCGGTCCAATCTGGTCATATCAACTTGGAAAAATTGGAAGCCATGACAGCTATCTGCTCGGTTGGTCTGGATATGATTGCTATCCCAGCTGATACTCCAGATACAACCATTGCGGCCATGATCGCCGATGAAGCAGCTATCGGGGTCATTAACCAAAAGACAACAGCGGTTCGCATCATTCCTTATGGCAAGGAAGGCGATATGTTAGAGCTTGGTGGACTTCTTGGGTCTGCTCCGGTAATGAAGGTCAACAAGGCTTCGTCAGCTGATTTCATTGCCCGTGGTGGTCAAATTCCAGCTCCGGTTCATAGCTTTAAAAACTAAGAGAAATCTAGTATAATAGTAGAAAATAGAAAAGTCTGTGATGATGAAACTCCAGACTTTTTTCTTGCAAAAGGAGACAAGATGGCTAAAACAAGATTATTTGTGATTCGTCATGGGAGAACCATGTTTAATACCATTGGCCGTGCTCAAGGCTGGTCAGATACACCCTTGACAGCAGAAGGAGAACGAGGGATTCAAGCTCTAGGAATCGGCTTGCGTGAGTCCGGTTTGGAGTTTACTCGAGCTTATTCCAGTGATTCAGGCCGTGCCATTCAGACCATGGGGATCATTCTTGATGAATTGGGCTTGAAAGACCAGATTCCTTACCGCTTTGACAAACGGATCCGCGAGTGGTGTTTTGGTAGCTTTGATGGGGCCTACGGTGGGGAGCTCTTTCATGGTGTCGTGCCGCGCGTGCTGGATGTGGAGGATTATAAGACCTTGACCTTGGAAGACTTGGCCAATGGCATCTGCCAAGTGGACACAGCAAATTGGGCTGAACCATGGGAAGTCTTGAAAAACCGAATCCTAGAAGGTTTTGAAGCCATTGCCAAAGAAGTAGAAGAAAATGGTGGAGGCAATGCCTTGGTGGTCAGCCATAGTTGGACCATTCAGACCTTGGTCTGCTTGATCGAAGGAAAACCAAATCTCAATCTGCCTCTTTCAAATGGTAGTGTTACTCTTGTAGAATATGAAGATGAAAAATTGACGGTTAAGGGGATTGGAGATAGCAGTTACCGTGAGGTCGGTGAAAACTTGCAAGAATCCTAGTTCGTCCTGAAAGGCTGATCTTTTGGTCATGCCTTTTCTTTCTCTCAAAACTTGTAAGAGCTTTCCTACTTTCTTTTTGCAAAAAATGATATAATGAAAGAGATATATACGGAGGTAATACAATGACAAAAACCAGATTATATATTGCTCGTCATGGAAAAACCATGTTTAATACCATTGGGCGGGCACAGGGCTGGTCAGACACTCCGCTGACAGAAGCAGGAGAGCGTGGAATTAGAGAATTAGGACTTGGTCTCAAGGAAGCTGGGCTTTCTTTTGAAGAGGCTGTTTCGAGTGATTCTGGACGCACCATTCAAACCATGGGAATTATTCTTCAAGAACTCGGTCTGACAGGAAAAATCCCTTATCGTTATGACAAACGGATCCGCGAGTGGTGTTTTGGTAGTTTTGACGGTGCTTATGATGGCGATCTCTTCATGGGGGTTTTACCCCGTGTCTTTAAGGTCGATGATTTCCATCAGTTGAGCCTGATGGAGTTAGCAGAAGGAATCGTCGAAGTGGATACCACTGGATGGGCTGAATCCTGGGGTACCTTGAGTGGCCGGATTAAAGAAGGATTTGAAGCCATCGCAAAAGAGATAGAAGCAGCTGGCGGTGGCAATGCTATTGTGGTCAGCCACGGCATGACGATTACGACTTTGATTTATCTCATTGATCCAAAGGCTGTCGAAGAATTGGTCTTGGACAACGGAAGCGTGACGGTTTTGGCCTATGAGGATGGTGCTTTCAGTATTGAAAAGATTGGGGATATGTCTTATCGTAAGGTTGGAGCAAAACTTCTAGAGGGTAGCCATGACGAATAAGTATAGACGCGCACGAAAAAAACGTAAAAAATGGTGGCCTTACCTATTGAGTTTCTTTCTTCTTGTGGTCCTTGGATCAGGAATTGGTGTTTACTTAGCGAAGCCGAGCTTGTTTTCAGGGCTTCAGTTTTGGAAGGCTAAAAAAACAGCTGTAACGACTCCCTCTTCTTCTAAGAAAAAGAAAGAAAAATCAGATTTACCAGCCGTTTCGACCAAAGACTGGCAGTTGATCTTGGTCAATCGTGATAATGTGAAGCCTGAGTTGAACCCACAATTGACAGATGTGGATGCTATCAAAGTGGATAGTCGGATTGTAGAACCAACTCGTCAATTTTTAGAAGCTGCTCGAAAAATTGCCCCAGAAGAAACCTTGATATCAGGCTATCGAAGTGTGGCCGAGCAAACAGAGCTCTATAATGAACGTGTTGCGCAACTAGAGGCTAGTGGTCTTTCGCACGAAGAAGCTGAAAAGCAGGTGCAGACCCAGGTACAGGTCCCTGGTGCGAGTGAACACCAGACAGGGCTTGCCATTGATATGAGTGTCGAAGCTGGTCAAAGTGATGAGTTGGGCATGCAGCTGGCTGCCATCGCACCGCAATATGGCTTTGTGCTTCGCTACCCAGATGGGAAGAGCAACATCACGGGTGTGAATTTTGAGAATTGGCATTTCCGTTATGTTGGCGTAGAAAATGCTCAGTATATGGCCAAGCATCAGCTAGTATTGGAAGAATATATTCAGCTATTGAAAAAAGCTGGTAAATAGGAGGAGATTCACTTCTCTAGGTCTTAAGAATGATTTTTAGCACTCTTGAAAAAAGAGTGCTAATTTTTTGGATTTTTTTCTTGACTTTCTTTTGAGAGGGTGTATAATAGAATCATGGTTTAGCACTTGAGTGTTTAGAGTGCTAAAAAATGAAAGAGAGGTGAGGTCATGGTTACAGAACGTCAAAATGAGATTCTCAATCTTGTTGTCGATATCTTTACCAAGACCCACGAACCAGTCGGTTCAAAAGCCCTACAAGATGTCATTCAATCCAGTAGTGCGACCATTCGAAACGACATGGCTGCCCTCGAAAAGCAAGGCTTACTAGAAAAAGCCCACACTTCGAGTGGCCGCATGCCTAGCCGAGCTGGTTTTCAATATTTTGTTCAGAACTCGCTTGATCTAGAGTTAATTGATGAGCAAGATGTCTACCAGGTGGTGAAAGCCTTTGATTTCGAAGCCTTTAAGTTAGACGATATCTTGGATGCTACGGCCAAGTTACTAGCCCAGATGACGGGTTACACCGCAGTGATTCAGGATGTTGAACCGACACGTCAGCGCTTGACTGGTTTTGAAATTGTTCCATTATCCAATCACGATGCCTTAGCAGTTCTGACCTTGGATGAATCAAAGCCTGTCACCGTCCAGTTTGCCATTCCAAAGAATTTCTTAACCAGTGACTTGGAAATCTTCCATCAGCTGGTTCAAGAGCGTTTCATTGGAAATACAGTCTTGGATATCCACTACCGCTTGCGGACAGAGATTCCACAGATTGTACAGCGCTATTTCAAGACGACAGACAATGTGCTGGATCTCTTTGATTACGTCTTCTCGCAACTGTTTCAAGAACTGGTCTTTGTAGAAGGAAAGGTTTCATCATTAGCCTACGCCGATCTTCAGACCTATCAGTTCTTAGATAATCCCCAACACGTAGCTCTCGAGTTACGAGGGGGAATGCCAGAAGACCAAATGACCCAGATCCTGGTTGCAGAATCCCAAGAGAAGGCCTTGAAAAATGTGACGGTCATTAGCCACAAGTTCCTGGTTCCTTATCGTGGGATGGCCCTCATGCATGTGATCGGTCCCGTAGAGATGGACTACAGGCGTGTGATAAGCCTGGTCAATGTTATCGGACGGGTATTAGTCATGAAGTTGACGGACTACTACCGTTACCTCAACAGCAACCATTATGAAGTAAATTAAGACCAAATGAAAGGGGTGTATGCCTTGACAGAAGATATCAAAAAAGAAGACGTGAAAGAAGAGGAAGTTGCCCAAACAACTGAAGAAGTTGTAGAGGAAAGCAACCAACCTTCTGAGTTAGAAGAAGCACAAGCGCGTGCCGAGGAATTTGAAAACAAATACCTTCGTGCTCATGCAGAAATGCAAAATATTCAGCGCCGTGCCAATGAAGAACGTCAACAATTACAAAAATACCGTAGCCAAGATTTGGCAAAAGCGATCTTACCATCACTGGACAACCTCGAACGTGCCCTTGCCGTCGAAGGATTGACAGATGATGTGAAGAAGGGCTTGGAAATGGTCCAAGAAAGTTTGGTACATGCTCTGAAAGAAGAAGGAATCGAAGAAATTCCAGCGGACGGAGCCTTTGACCATAACTACCACATGGCCATCCAAACCTTGCCTGCAGATGATGAACATCCAGCAGACACCATCGCACAAGTCTTCCAAAAAGGCTACAAACTCCATGACCGCATCCTGCGCCCAGCCATGGTAGTGGTTTATAACTAAGCTGTCTTGTCCGAAACGACACTAAACTATGAAAGAAAGATAAGACGCAAGCCGGAGGCTTGCAAGGAAGATATTTCCCGCCGTGGTGAAAGTTTCAGTAGCTTGTGCTACTGAAACAGGGGATTTTTGAGACAGTAGGCTCAAAAATAAGTGATGAAATCCCGAAGGGAGTTGCTCACGTCCCCACCACTTAAGGGAAATATCAAAAAAGGAAGAAAAACTTAAGGAGAAAAACATATGTCTAAAATTATCGGTATTGACTTAGGTACAACAAACTCAGCAGTAGCAGTTCTTGAAGGAACTGAATCAAAAATTATCGCAAACCCAGAAGGTAACCGCACAACTCCATCTGTTGTGTCATTCAAAAATGGTGAAATCATCGTTGGTGACGCTGCAAAACGTCAAGCAGTAACAAACCCAGATACAATCATCTCTATCAAATCTAAGATGGGTACTTCTGAAAAAGTTTCTGCAAACGGTAAAGAATACACACCACAAGAGATTTCAGCTATGATTCTTCAATACTTGAAAGGTTATGCTGAAGATTACCTTGGTGAAAAAGTAACTAAAGCAGTTATCACAGTTCCTGCTTACTTCAACGATGCGCAACGTCAAGCAACAAAAGATGCTGGTAAAATCGCTGGTCTTGAAGTAGAACGTATCGTCAACGAACCAACAGCAGCAGCTCTTGCTTACGGTTTGGATAAGACTGATAAAGAAGAAAAAATCTTGGTATTCGACCTTGGTGGTGGTACATTCGACGTATCTATCCTTGAACTTGGTGACGGTGTCTTTGACGTATTGGCAACTGCAGGGGATAACAAACTCGGTGGTGATGACTTTGACCAAAAAATCATCGACCACATGGTTGAAGAATTCAAGAAAGAAAATGGAATTGACTTGTCAACAGACAAGATGGCTCTTCAACGTTTGAAAGACGCAGCTGAAAAAGCTAAGAAAGACCTTTCTGGTGTCACTTCAACACAAATCAGCTTGCCATTCATCACTGCTGGTGAGGCTGGACCTCTTCACTTGGAAATGACATTGACTCGTGCGAAATTCGATGATTTGACTCGTGATCTTGTAGAACGTACGAAAACTCCAGTTCGTCAAGCCCTTTCAGATGCAGGTTTGAGCTTGTCAGATATCGACGAAGTCATCCTTGTCGGTGGTTCAACTCGTATCCCTGCCGTTGTAGAAGCTGTTAAAGCTGAAACTGGTAAAGAACCAAACAAATCAGTTAACCCTGATGAAGTAGTTGCCATGGGTGCTGCTATCCAAGGTGGTGTTATTACTGGTGATGTCAAAGACGTTGTCCTTCTTGACGTAACTCCATTGTCACTTGGTATCGAAACAATGGGTGGAGTGTTCACAAAACTTATTGACCGCAACACTACTATTCCAACATCTAAATCACAAGTCTTCTCAACTGCAGCAGACAACCAACCAGCCGTTGATATCCACGTTCTTCAAGGGGAACGCCCAATGGCAGCAGATAACAAGACTCTTGGACGCTTCCAATTGACTGATATCCCAGCTGCACCTCGTGGTATTCCACAAATCGAAGTTACTTTCGATATTGATAAGAACGGTATCGTATCTGTTAAAGCTAAAGACCTTGGAACTCAAAAAGAACAAACAATTGTCATCCAATCTAACTCTGGTTTGACAGATGAAGAAATTGAAAAGATGATGAAAGATGCTGAAGCAAATGCTGAAGCAGATGCAAAACGTAAAGAAGAAGTAGATCTTCGTAACGAAGTTGACCAAGCTATCTTTGCGACTGAAAAAACAATCAAAGAAACAGAAGGTAAAGGCTTCGATACAGAACGTGATGCTGCTCAATCAGCCCTTGATGACCTTAAGAAAGCTCAAGAATCAGGCAATCTTGATGACATGAAGGCTAAATTGGAAGCTCTTAACGAAAAAGCTCAAGCTCTTGCAGTTAAACTCTACGAACAAGCTGCAGCAGCACAACAAGCTCAAGCAGGAGCAGAAGGTGCACAAGCAACAGGAAATGCAGGCGATGACGTCGTAGACGGAGAGTTTACTGAGAAATAAAATAGTCCAGTGGATTATTTTAGTCATAGCTCAGAGAATGAGGAGGATTGAATGAAGGTTAATAAGTTGATTAGCGAGCTTCAGAAAAAAGAGTCATCTATAGTAGAAAGTGATACCTCAAGTTCCAATTATATTTCCTTGGAATGTGTAACTAATAAAGGTAAAAATAGGAAATTTCTAGAATTACCCAAAAACTATAACGAAGACATAACATGGCTAAAATGCCATATAGATACTATTTTACCTGTTATGAAAGATACTAGGGAAACGAAGGATGGTGCTCCAATTAATAAACAAGTTTATTTTGATAATGAAATTGGAGATGAAAAAATTATAAATATCGCAGTTGCTAGTTATAATAAAGTTAAAAACCTTTATTAAAATATACAAAATCTGATTTAGTTATATCTATAGATTGAAAATAATGTACCACAGAGGTTGCAACCCAGCCTCTGTTTTTCGGTAAAATAGAGGATGTTGCGTATGAAAAAAGTACTTTGTATCATTTATCCTAATTTTTCTCTTTATGAGATAACCGCTTTAACAAGTACTTTAGCTCTGTCTTTTGATAGTACGATTGATTATGCCGCTTCAGATCATTCGATGGTGGTCTCTGAGGATGGCTTGCCCTGTCAACCGACCAAAACACTAGATCAAATCTGTATAGAAGAGTATTCTTGTGTGATTTTGCCAGGAATGGTCAACATAGGACCTGCCCTACAGGATGAGAAATTGATTTCATTTTTGAGGGACCTTGGTGAGCAAGATATCCTCATTGCAGCCATTTCTTCAGCGCCTCTTTTATTAGCGAAAGCAGGTCTGTTGAAGGACACGAAATTTACAGGTGGAATTTGGCAAAACTTCTTTGACTATTTTGAATTTCTTCCACGTGAAAATTTCCAACCGAAAGTTCTTGTGCAAGATAAACAGATCATTACGGCTATCGGTTTTGCCCATCAAGAGTTTGCAAGAAAAGTGATTCTAAGTTTAGGCTTGGCAGAGAATACGGACAACTATTTTAAAGAACGAAACGACTACTCAGAAGAGGATTTGATATTTACTCTATCGGACCAAGACTTTGATCAAGTGAAGCGAAGTATAGAAAACAGCCTCTAAAGATTTACATGAAAATTATAGAAAGGAACAAAGAGTGTTCGAGAAATTGAACTCGAGCGGAAAGCTTGGAAATTAGATAAACCTCCTAAGAAATCAGGATTTCTTGTCGGTTTCCTAAATTTCAGTCGCTTTCTGTTCGCTCTTAGTATCTTGTATGAACAATACTGAATTTTATGACCGTTTGGGCGTTTCAAAGAATGCATCTCAAGATGAGATCAAGAAAGCCTATCGGAAATTATCTAAAAAATATCACCCAGATATCAACAAGGAGCCTGGTGCTGAGGAAAAGTACAAGGAAGTTCAAGAAGCTTATGAGACTTTGAGTGACGAGCAAAAACGGGCTGCTTATGACCAATATGGTGCTGCAGGTGCCAATGGTGGCTTCGGTGGCGGAGCAGGTGGTTTTGGTGGCTTTGATGGTGCTGGTTTTGGTGGCTTTGAAGATATCTTCTCTAGTTTCTTTGGTGGTGGTGCAAGTCGTAATCCAAATGCACCTCGCCAAGGGGATGACCTCCAATATCGCGTCAATCTCAAGTTTGAAGAAGCGATTTTTGGTGCGGAAAAAGAAGTCAAGTACCATCGGGAAGCTAGCTGCCATACCTGTCATGGTTCTGGAGCTAAGCCAGGGACTAGTCCGGTGACCTGTGGACGCTGTCATGGTTCTGGAGTCATCAATGTGGATACGCAAACCCCTCTTGGTATGATGCGCCGTCAAGTGACCTGTGATGTCTGTCATGGTCGTGGTCAAGAAATCAAAGATCCATGTACGACTTGTCGTGGAACAGGTCATGAAAAACAAGCTCATAGCGTGAATGTCAAGATTCCTGCAGGAGTTGAAACGGGTCAACAAATCCGCTTAGCTGGTCAAGGAGAAGCTGGCTTTAACGGTGGACCTTATGGTGACTTGTATGTCGTTGTCAATGTTGAGCCGAGCGATCGATTCGAACGAGATGGCTCAACCATCTACTACAAGTTAGACTTGAACTTTGTCCAAGCAGCTCTTGGAGATACGGTCCATGTGCCAACTGTTCACGGAGATGTCGATTTGGTCATTCCTGAAGGAACCCAAACCGGTAAGAAATTCCGCCTTCGTGGAAAAGGGGCTCCAAGCCTACGTGGTGGTGCCATGGGAGATCAATATGTATCTGTCAATGTCGTCACCCCAACTGGTTTAAATGACAAGCAAAAAGAAGCCCTTCAAGCCTTTGCGGAAGCAAGTGATTTGAAGGTCAACCCAAAGAAAAAAGGGTTCTTTGACAAGGTCAAAGATGCTTTAGATGATTTATAAGAATGAACGAGTTTCCTTTTGAGTAAGGAGCTCGTTTTATTTTGGATCGAATCCAAGAACTTCCTCTCCTAATTAAAGAATAATGAGGACCCTCATTGAATTTATTAAGATATCGTGGTAAATTTAAGAAAACGATTACAAAGACAATTTAGGAGGTCCTGATGAAATCACATCAACCACGTTATGCGATTCGCAAGTATGCAGTAGGAGCTGCTTCGGTGCTCATAGGATTTTTTGCTGGCGCTCAGGTTGTAGCGGCAGATACGCCAACGGCTACAGACAGTCCTGCAACGACAGTTCCAACTCAGCCAAACGAGGGTGAGGCAACGATTTCTCTTAATGAGGAAGCTTCTCAGCCAACAGTAGAAAAACCAACGGCTCCTGCCCCAATCGTCGATCAAAGTCAACCGACACTGCCTGATCGTGAATTGCGGGTATCAGATCTTGACCGTTTGATTCGCGAAGAAGCAAGTTCTGTAGCAGAGTCGGATGTGGCAGCTCAACCAGCGACAGCAGCGACGGAAACGCCTGCTAAAGCTCCTGACCAAGAAGAAAAATTAGCCAAGAAAAAGATTGTTTCGATCGATGCTGGTCGCAAGTACTTCTCACCAGACCAAATCAAGGAAATCATTGATGAAGCAAGTAAGACGGGTTATACAGACTTGCATCTTCTAGTTGGAAATGACGGCTTGCGCTTTGTTCTAGATGACATGTCTTTGAAAGTGGGAGATACTTCTTATTCTAGCCAAGCCGTGACGGATGCGGTTGAAAAAGGAACGAAAGCTTATTACGATGATCCGAACGGGACAGCTTTGACCCAGGCTCAAATGGATGATATTTTGGCCTACGCCAAATCGAAGAAAGTAGGTGTCATCCCAACCATTAATAGTCCAGGTCACATGGATGCGATTCTGACGGCCATGGAACAATTGGGGATCGAAAACCCTCACTTTAATTATTTTGGTACAAAGAAATCAGCACGGACAGTTGATTTGGACAACCAAAAAGCCTTAGACTTTACCAAGGCCTTGGTAGACAAGTATGCGGCTTATTTCAGCGGTAAGGCAGATATTTTCAATATTGGTTTGGATGAATATGCTAACGATGCCACAGATGCCCATGGTTGGCAGGTTCTCCAAGCCAGCAAGCATTGGCCAGGTGAAGGCTATCCAGAAAAAGGCTATGAAAAATTCATCCAATATGCTAATGATCTAGCAGCTATTGTGAAAAAACACAAGATGAAACCAATGGCCTTCAATGACGGAATCTACTACAATGGCGATACTTCCTATGGTACTTTTGACAAGGATATCATTGTCTCCTACTGGACAGGTGGCTGGAACGGCTATGATGTCGCTTCTTCAAAACTCTTGTCTGAACTAGGTCATCAGATTCTTAATACCAATGATGCTTGGTATTATGTGCTCGGACGAGACAAGGCTGGATCTGGTTGGTACAACCTGGATCAAGGTCTCGAAGGAATTTCCAAGTCAGCGATTGATGTGGTTCAAAAAAATGATGGGGCTAAGGTGCCCTTCATTGGTGGGATGGTAGCTGCCTGGGCAGATACGCCATCCGCAACCTACAAAAAAGACCTTCTCTTTAAGCTCATGCATGCTTTCGCGGACAAGAATGCGGACTACTTTGTAGCAGATCCTGAAGTGGTCGAAAAAGCTCTTTCGGAAGCTCCAACTGATTTGGACCACTATACACCGGAATCTCTAGTAGCCTTTGCGGCAGCTAAAAAAGCATTAGAAGGGGCAGGAACAGACACGACTCGAGCAGAGGCCAAAACTTTGATCGACAATCTCAAAGCAGCTCAAGATGCTTTGGTGTATACGGAAAGCTACGCGAAAGAAGTTGCAGCAAAAGAAGCAGCAGAAAAACTTGCCATGAAGAAGGTCATCTCGATCGATGCAGGGCGCAAATACTTCTCACTGGATCAGTTGAAACGGATCGTAGATAAGGCCAGTGAGTTGGGTTATTCTGACTTGCACCTCCTTGTCGGAAACGATGGTATGCGCTTCGTACTCGATGATATGACGGTGGAAGCCAATGGCAAAACCTATGCCAGTGATGATGTGAAAAAGGCCATTTTAGAAGGCACCAAGGCCTATTACGATGATCCAAATGGTCAAGCTTTGACCCAAGCAGAAATGGATGAACTCCATGCTTATGCTACTGCTAAAGGAATCGGCTTGATTGCGGCAGTCAATAGTCCTGGACACATGGATGCCTTGTTGGTGGCCATGGAAAAATTGGGTATTGAAAACCCACAAGCTAGCTTTGATACTGTTTCAAAAACAACCATGGATTTGACCAATGAGGCAGCAGTCAACTTTACCAAAGCCTTGATTGGCAAGTACATGGACTACTTCAAAGACAAGTCTAAGATCTTTAACTATGGAACAGATGAATATGCCAACGACGCTACCAGTGCGCAAGGCTGGTACTACCTCAAGTGGTATGACCTCTATGGTAAATTTGCGGAGTATTCCAATAGTCTTGCTGCTATGGCGCGTGAAAAAGGCTTGCAGCCAATGGCCTTTAACGATGGCTTCTATTATGGAGATGAAGATGATGTTGCCTTTGACAAGGACGTCTTGATTTCATACTGGTCTAAAGGATGGTGGGGCTATAACCTCGCATCTCCACAGTATTTGGCAGATAAGGGGTATAAATTCCTTAATACCAACGGAGACTGGTACTATGTTTTGGGAAGAACACCTGAAACGGGTGGTGGTTATATTGAAAAAGCGATTGCCAATGCAGCTGCTACTCCATTTAGACAACTCCCAAGTACAACATATCCAGAAACATCTTTGCCGATGGTCGGTAGCATGGTAGCTGTTTGGTGTGATACCCCAAGTGAAGAATACATCGAAAAAAATGTCTTTGATCTCATGGAAGCTTTTGCCAACCACAACAAGGACTATTTCAAGGCGGGCTTCACTGCTCTTAGAAAAGCAGTTGCTACGGTGCCAACAGATCTAGACATATACACACCAGAATCTCGCGCAGCTCTTGCGAAAGTCTTAGATAGCTTGAATTGGAATGTGAGCCGTGCTCATCAAGATCAGGTGGATCAAGAAGTGGCCGCTCTGACCAAAGCCCTTGTGGGGCTTAAGCCAATTACGCAAGTAGGTAGCTTGGCTGAAAATGATGTCAAAGCCCTAGTGGAAGATAAACCAAGTCTTGAAATCGTGGAGAAAGAACTTGATTTTGACCTTGTGGAACGCACCAATCCAGATCTCGCTAAAGGAGAACGCAAAGTGATCCAGGCTGGGGTTAAAGGGCAAGGTCTTGAGTATGTAGAGGTTTCGGCGCTTGATCAAAGTCGAAAAGTAATCGCTACAGAAGTTGCTAAAGAGCCAGTTGCAGAAATTGTTGAAGTCGGTACCAAAGAAATTGTGATCCCAACAAGCCCTTCAGTAGAAGCGCCAGTGAAACCAGACGTGCTTGTAAACAAAATGGTTTCAGATCCTTCAACACCTCAAGTGATCTCAAAGAATCAACCAGTAGCACCAGTAAATATCCCAACGCCAATTCCAGCAGTTGTGGAAAAAGAGGTTCGTTCAGAAACAGTAAACTCTAACAAGCAACTCCCAGAAACAGGAGTGGAATCTGCTCTGGGACTCGCTTTACTAGGAGCGATCTTAGGAGCAGCAGGAATGGACTTGAAAAATAAAAAAAGAGACTAAGACCTAGTAGATTTGTAACAGGTCGAAGTTCGGAGAGTGGGACAGAAATCGGTAATTCGTTAGAATTCGATTTCGTCGTCCCACCTCCGCACAGTTGAGTAGGGCTGTAAAAGCTGATGAAATCAGCGTAGTAGAGCCCACTCAACCACTGCGTCTTGCTCGACAATCCAAAAATAATTGAGAGGCTAGGACTTTTGTCCCAGCCTCTTTTTGTGCTTGCAAAACTGTACCCGGACAGTTTGGGTTTTTCACTCTTGTAACCCCTTCTATATCCTGTTAAAATAAAACCATGACACGATACAAAGCAACCATTTCATATGACGGTACCTTGTTTGCAGGGTTTCAACGTCAACCGCATGCCCGCAGTGTGCAAGAAGAAATCGAGAAGACCTTGACGCGCCTCAATCAAGGAACCCCTGTTACCATTCATGGAGCGGGGCGAACGGATTCAGGTGTCCATGCTCTTGGGCAGGTGATTCATTTTGATCTCCCCCAAGCGCGGGACGAGGAGAAGCTCCGCTTTGCCCTCGATACCCAAACCCCAGAGGATATTGATTTCATCCGAGTGGAGCAAGTAGAAGATGACTTTCACTCACGCTACAAGAAGCACAGCAAAACCTATGAATTCATCGTGGATTATGGTCGTCCCAAGAACCCCATGATGCGCCACTATGCCACCCACTATCCTTATCCTTTGGATGTGGAAAAGATGCAAGCAGCCATCCAAAAGTTGGAGGGAACCCATGATTTCAGCGGTTTCACAGCTTCAGGAACCAGCGTGGAAGATAAGGTTCGTACGATTACAGAGGCTCGCTTGGTCGAGGATGCAGAACATCATCGCCTTGTCTTTACCTTTTCGGGCAATGGCTTTCTCTACAAGCAAATCCGCAATATGGTGGGAACTTTGTTGAAGATCGGAAATGATCGGATGCCGATCGAGCAGATCGATCTAATTTTAGAAAAGAAGGACCGCAATCTAGCAGGTCCTACAGCAGCGCCAAATGGCTTATATTTAAAGGAGATCCGTTATGAGTAATGAATTGATTCTAGCTATTTCAGGAAATGATATTTTTAGTGGGGGAGGTCTTCACGCAGACCTTGCAACTTATACGACTAACAAACAGCATGGCTTTGTAGCGGTGACTTGTTTGACCGCTATGACGGAGCACGGTTTTGAAGTGATTCCGGTGGATCCGACGACCTTTGCTCAACAGCTCAACTCCCTCAAAGATGTTCCTTTTTCTGCTATTAAACTCGGCCTTTTGCCAAATGTTGAAGTGGCAGACTTGGCTTTGGACTATGTCAAAGCCCATGCGGAGATTCCTGTGGTACTAGATCCTGTCTTGGTCTGCAAGGAAAGTCATGATGTAGAAGTTTCAGCTCTTCGAGACGAATTGATCAAGTTCTTCCCTTATGTGACCATCATCACGCCAAACTTACCAGAAGCTGAGATCTTGACTCAAAGCAAGATTCAATCGCTCGACGATATGAAGGAGGCAGCGCGCAAGCTCCACGAATTAGGAGCAGCGACTGTCGTGGTCAAAGGGGGCAATCGTCTCAATAAAGAAAAGGCCATCGATGTCTTTTATGATGGGACGGACTTCACCATCATTGAAGAGCCGGTCTTAGAAAAGAACAATACAGGAGCTGGTTGTACCTTTGCGTCTAGCATTTCCAGCCAGTTGGTAAAAGGGAAATCACCGCTTGAAGCTGTTAAAGCCTCTAAAGACTTTGTTTTCCAAGCGATTCAACATTCAGACCAGTATGGAGTAGTACAATATGACATCTAATCGAACTCAACTCATTGCCCGCCTCTCTATTTTGACAGCCTTGACAGTTGTACTTGGCTACTATACCAAACTTCCAACTCCTACAGGGATCGTCACCCTGCTAGATCTTGGTGCCTATTTCACAGCCTTCTATTTTGGACGCAAGGAAGGTGCTATTGTAGGCGGTGTCGGAGCCTTCTTATTGGATCTGATTTCAGGCTATCCTCAGTGGATGTTCTTTAGCCTCCTCTTTCACGGGGGACAAGGCTATTTCGCTGGCTTCAAGGGCAAAGCTCGTTACCTAGGCTTGCTCCTTGCAACAGTTGTGATGGTAGGCGGTTACGCACTAGCTTCTGCCCTCTTTTTAGGCAATGGTTGGGGTGCTGCTATCTCGGACATTCCGAATAACCTCGCTCAGAATTTTGTTGGAATGGCCTTAGGCTATGTGGTCTATTATGCATTTCAAAAGAAAGGAAGCTAATTCATGGATCTGGAGCAACTGAAGAAGGATACAAAAGAAATCTTGGTAGATGTCTTGGAAAAAAGCCGTCTCCACCAAGGACAGATCCTAGTACTCGGGATGTCTTCAAGCGAAGTTGCAGGAGGGCGAATTGGACAAGCCTCCAACATCGACCTTGCCGAAGCTATTGTCCAGACCTTGCTAGATGAGTTGAATCCAAGAGGGATTTATCTGGCGGTACAAGGATGTGAGCATCTCAATCGCGCCTTGGTGGTTGAAAGAGAATTGGCAGATAAAAAGGAGCTAGAAATCGTCAATGTCCTTCCGAGTCTCCATGCAGGAGGTGCTGGACAACTCGCAGCTTTCAAGTATTTTAAGGATCCTGTTGAAGTAGAATTCATCACAGCTCAAGCGGGGTTAGACATCGGAGATACCTCAGTAGGGATGCATGTCAAACACGTGCAAGTTCCAATTCGTCCTATCTTGCGTGAACTAGGTGGAGCCCATGTCACAGCCCTCGCCAGTCGGCCAAAATTGATCGGCGGCGCCCGTGCTCTCTACCTCGATGATCCCATCCGAAAATCATAATCAGAACTAGCTTTTAAGGGCTAGTTTTTTTGGATGAAAAGAGAGGCAAAAACGTTTTAAAACTTGCAATTTCAAAGTTTTGTGGTAAAATTATAAGGAATGACTATATTATTTTAAGGAGAGACAGAATGTCTGTATCATTTGAAAACAAAGAAACTAACCACGGTGTATTGACTTTCACAATCAGCCAAGAGCAAATCAAACCTGCTTTGGACCGTGTGTTTGAGTCAGTTAAGAAAACTTTGAACGTACCTGGATTCCGTAAAGGTCATATTCCACGTCCAATCTTCAACCAACGTTTCGGTGAAGAAGCTCTTTACCAAGATGCTTTGAACGATCTTCTTCCAGCAGCATATGAAGCAGCTGTTAAAGAAGCTGGAATCGAAGTGGTAGCACAACCAACTTTCGATGTTGTATCTATGGAAAAAGGTCAAGACTGGACATTGACAGCAGCTGTTGTCACAAAACCTGAAGTAAAATTGGGTGCTTACAAAGACCTTGAAGTATCAGTAGAAGTTTCTAAAGAAGTAACAGACGCTGATGTGGATGCTCGTATCGAACGCGAACGCAACAACTTGGCTGAATTGGTTGTTAAAGAAGGTGCTGCAGCAGAAGGTGACACAGTTGTGATCGACTTCGTAGGTTCTATCGACGGTGTTGAATTCGACGGTGGTAAAGGTGACAACTTCTCACTTGGACTTGGTTCAGGTCAATTCATCCCAGGTTTCGAAGACCAATTGGTTGGACACTCTGCTGGTGAAACAGTTGATGTGATCGTAACCTTCCCAGAAGACTACCAAGCAGCTGACCTTGCAGGTAAAGAAGCGAAATTCGTGACAACGATCCACGAAGTAAAAGCAAAAGAAGTACCAGCTCTTGACGATGAATTGGCAAAAGACATCGACGAAGAAGTTGAAACTCTTGCTGAATTGAAAGAAAAATACCGCAAAGAATTGGCAGCAGCTAAAGAAGAAGCATACAACGATGCAGTAGAAGCAGCAGCAATCGATCTTGCCGTTGAAAACGCTGAAATCGTTGACCTTCCAGAAGAAATGATCCACGAAGAAGTACACCGTTCAATCAACGAGTTCCTTGGAAACATGCAACGTCAAGGTATCTCTCCTGAAATGTACTTCCAAATCACTGGAACAACTCAAGAAGATCTTCACAAGCAATACGAAGCAGAAGCTGAAAGCCGTACGAAGACAAACCTTGTGGTTGAAGCAGTAGCGAAAGCAGAAGGCTTCGAAGCAACTGAAGAAGAAATCAACGCTGAAATCGAACAATTGGCAGCAGATTACAACATGCCAGTTGAACAAGTTCGCAACCTTCTTTCACCAGAAATGTTGAAACATGACATCACAGTGAAGAAAGCAGTGAACGTGATCACAAGCACAGCAAAAGTAAAATAATTGAGATTAAAAAGGCTGGACAACAACTGTTTAGCCTTTGATGTTTGATAGAAATAACTGTATGACGCAGTGGTTGATTGGCATCTTTGTTCGCCTTTAAGCTCCAAAGATGACCTAATCAACTGTGCGGGGGTGGGAAAACGAACTCTTTTTAACTAGTCGGAGTTCTTTCCCACTCCCTTTTCTGATTTCATGGAGAATCCTGGAATTTTCCTTTGACGAAAGGGGAAATTTATCGTACAATAGAGTGTAACGATAAAATGCGTGATAGATTTAGTGGCGAGAAGTTTTCAATCTATCATTGAGGATAGGATGAGGTTTAAGACCGGATCCTTCTCCATTTAGGAAATGAAACATAAGGAGATTTACCCTTGGAATTAGAAGTATTTGCTGGACAAGAAAAAAGTGAACTTTCTATGATTGAAGTGGCGCGTGCGATTTTGGAATTACGCGGACGTGACCATGAAATGTACTTTAGCGATCTTGTAAATGAAATTCAAAATTACCTTGAAAAATCAAACAGCGAGATCCGTGAAGCTCTTCCATTGTTCTACACAGAATTGAATGTAGATGGAAGCTTTATCCCACTTGGAGATAACAAATGGGGTCTTCGTTCATGGTATGCCATCGATGAAGTTGACGAAGAAATCATCGCTCTTGAAGAAACAGACGAAGATGAAACTCCTAAGAAACGGAAGAAAAAACGTGTCAATGCCTTCATGGATGGAGACGAAGATGCGATCGACTACAACGACGACGATCCAGAAGACGAAGAAGTTTACGAAGCAGATCCAGCTCTTTCATATGATGAAGAAAATCCAGATGATGAAAAGAGTGAAGTCGAAGCTTACGATGCTGAAATCAATGAAATCGTACCAGATGATTTGGGTGAGGAAGTTGAATTAAGCGAAGAAGACGACGAAGAAGAGGATTCTGAAGACGAGGAAGAAGAATAAATCATATGAAACAAGGAAATTGTTCCTTGTTTTTTTATTGAAGACGAAGTTTTCCCAGAAACTTTCCTTAGATGAGTACGGACGTCAGCGAACTTCTACGAAGTTCCATGACTTAGTTTTGAACCTAAGGTTTCAAAACTCCCGAGTGCCTGAAACAAAAACGTTTCAGGCACTTTTCTCACGGTGGAAAGTTTCAGAATATCCTTTGATTTTTTAAAAGTAGAAGATGGATTGCAAGTAATTTATTGACTTATATGTCAATAAAAATAGTTTATCTATCTTCTGAAAAAAATTGTTCCTTGTTTCTTTTTGTTTGCATTGAAAAAAGTGGCGAAATGGCGTATGATAAACGTGTAAGGTTTCCCAATAGGAGGTGTTCCAGATGGACTTTCGTTTAGATCAAAGTTTAGTAGCTCTTGGTATTGATACGGTTGTGGTCGGAATTGCTAGAAATGTGGATCCTCAAGCAGTTTTGCTCCCTTCTTTTCTTGAAAAGAAGAAAGAGCTTGAACAATGGGCGCTCCAGTGTCAGACAGAAGAAGTAGTGGCATCTCCTGTCATCAAAGGGTATACAGACCTCTTGCAAAATGTAGGGCGTAGCATCAAGAAAAATCCCCCAACGGTCCTAGCTCTTATCCGAAACATCCAGCATCGAGGTGCTCTTCCTCAGATCAATAGCATCATCGATATCTATAATGTCGAATCGCTGAAGTCTTTTCTCGCGATCGGAGGACATGACCTAGATAAGATTGAGGGACCGATTGAATTTACAGTGAGTCAAAGAGAAGATCTCTTCCTCCCGATCCTTTCTAGTGAAAAACATGTCGCACCGACAGATCCTGTCTATCGGGATCAAAAAGGAGTTTTGGCTTGGTTGGATGTACGCGATAGTGACCATTACAAATTTGAGGAGACTACGCAAAACGCCCTCTTTGTCATCCAAGGAAATACCGAGACGTCAGTCGAGATGCGTTTAGAAGCGCTGGAACGAATCCACAAGGACCTTGCTTCTTGCATGCCTCAGCTTCAATTTGAGAAATTTCTCGTTACACAAAATGGAGTGGAAAAGGTCGTGTAAACAGAGAAAATAATTTTCATGAAATTTTCAATTTGACAAAGTAATTCATTTGCGGTAAGATATTGTTCGGGCACCTCATTTTGAGGTCGGAGCTCCCTAAGGATTAGGGAGCTATTTTTGTTTTTTCTGCAAAGAGGAATGGCCTCTACAACATTAGAAGAAGAGGAAAGCACATGTCAACAAAATATATTTTTGTCACGGGTGGTGTCGTATCATCCATCGGAAAAGGGATTGTCGCAGCAAGTCTTGGTCGCTTGCTCAAAAATCGTGGATTGAAAGTGACTATCCAAAAATTTGACCCTTATATCAATATTGACCCAGGGACAATGAGTCCTTACCAACACGGGGAAGTATTTGTCACCGACGATGGCGCAGAGACAGACTTGGACCTTGGTCACTATGAACGCTTCATTGATATCAATCTGAATAAGTATTCAAATGTGACAACAGGGAAAATTTATAGCGAAGTCCTTCGCAAGGAACGTCGTGGAGAATACTTGGGTGCGACTGTACAGGTGATTCCTCATATTACAGATGCCTTGAAAGAAAAGATCAAACGAGCAGCGACGACGACGGATTCGGATGTCATCATCACAGAAGTCGGGGGAACAGTTGGAGACATTGAGTCCCTTCCATTCCTTGAAGCTCTTCGTCAAATGAAGGCAGATGTTGGTGCTGAAAACGTTATGTACATCCACACCACTCTTCTACCTTACTTGAAAGCTGCGGGAGAAATGAAAACCAAGCCGACCCAACACTCTGTGAAAGAATTGCGTGGTCTTGGAATTCAACCAAATATGTTGGTCATCCGTACAGAAAAACCAGCTGGTCAAGGAATTAAGAATAAGTTGGCTCAATTCTGTGATGTGGCACCAGAAGCTGTCATCGAGTCACTGGATGTGGAACACTTGTACCAAATCCCATTGAACTTGCAAGCGCAAAACATGGATCAAATCGTTTGTGACCATTTGAAATTGGATGTTCCTGCAGCAGATATGACAGAATGGTCTGCGATGGTCGACAAGGTCATGAACCTCAAGAAACAGGTTAAGATTTCCTTGGTTGGAAAATACGTAGAATTGCAAGATGCCTACATTTCTGTCGTTGAGGCCTTGAAGCACTCAGGGTATGCCAACGATGCAGAAGTCAAGATTAATTGGGTCAATGCCAATGATGTGACTGCTGATAATGTGACAGAACTTCTTGGAGATGCGGATGGGATCATCGTCCCAGGTGGTTTTGGTCAACGGGGAACAGAAGGAAAAATTCAAGCCATCAAGTATGCGCGTGAACAAGACGTCCCAATGTTGGGTGTCTGCTTGGGTATGCAGTTAACCTGTATCGAATTTGCCCGTCACGTTTTAGGCTTGGAAGGGGCCAATTCATCCGAATTGGATCCAGAAACCAAGTATCCAATTATCGATATCATGCGGGACCAAATTGATGTGGAAGACATGGGAGGAACGCTCCGTCTCGGTCTTTACCCATCTAAACTCAAACGAGGATCAAAAGCAGCCGCTGCCTATGATAATCAAGAAGTGGTACAACGTCGCCACCGTCACCGTTATGAGTTTAACAATGTTTTCCGTGAACAGTTTGAAGAAGCAGGTTTTGTCTTCTCAGGCGTTTCACCAGACAACCGTTTGGTCGAAATCGTTGAAATCCCAGAAAACAAATTCTTTGTTGCTTGCCAATACCACCCAGAATTGTCAAGCCGTCCAAACCGCCCAGAAGGACTTTACACAGCCTTCATCACAGCGGCAGTTGAAAACCACGATAGCAAATAAAAATCAAGGGAGCAGGTCTATAGACCTGCTCCCTTTTTGTGAAAAAATGACAAACCCTGAAAAAAGTTTGAAAAAAATCTTGACAAAAAAGTTGTTGATTGATATACTAGTAAAGTACTCAATCGCGGGGATGGCGGAATTGGCAGACGCGCAGGACTAAGGATCCTGTGACCGCTTTAGGTCGTGAGGGTTCAAGTCCCTCTCTCCGCATCGGATCAAGATAGCTTTGGCTATCTTTTTTTGTTTTTAAATTTCTTTGTGGTAGAATAGGTGTGAGATGAGGTGAGAAAATGAAGAAGAAGTATCTGGTTTTGGTCGATGGCCTCTTTGCACTATTGGGAAGTGCCATTAATTTTTTCGGTCCTATCCTGATTTTAGCTATGGCGATAGGCGCATACAAGGATACTTTTAGATATTTTATCGCCTTAAACATATGGAATGTCCTCGTTTTTCTAGCAGCGATTGCTTCTAAGTATTTTCTCAGAAAAGAGAAAAGGATTAAAAAGTGGATTCCCAATCTTTTCTTGATAGCGGGCAGTATTCTCTTTCTTGCGTCAATCCTTGCTGTGTGTGAGTATATTCCCTTTCTTGAGGGAGTGCTAAACGGGCTTTTTGGAAAAATGTTCACCGACAGTCAATTATTTGCTGCTTATTTCTATTCTCAATGGGTTGTAGCAGCACTCCTTGTGATCTGCGGGATCGCCTTTCTCCTTTCGCTAAAAAATTTTAAAGAAGAGAATTGAAGGGGGTGTAAGTCCCCTTCTTTTACTTGTTTGCTAGGATGAGAGTCTTAGGAGATAGGAGATTCCGTCCTATTTATCGGAAGAAATCGCTTAAAGCTACAGGAAAAGCTAGCAATTTCATCTAAAAAGTGATAAAATAAACAATGTAAGTGGGATTAGCCCCACAAAAATTTATAGGAGGCCTATAACAAATGGCAATCGTTTCAGCAGAAAAATTTGTCCAAGCAGCTCGTGACAATGGTTATGCAGTTGGTGGATTTAACACAAACAACCTTGAGTGGACTCAAGCTATCTTGCGTGCAGCAGAAGCTAAGAAAGCTCCAGTACTTATCCAAACTTCTATGGGTGCTGCTAAATACATGGGTGGTTACAAAGTATGTAAAGCCCTTATTGAAAACCTTGTAGAATCAATGGGTATTACTGTACCAGTTGCTATTCACCTTGACCATGGTCACTACGACGATGCTCTTGAATGTATCGAAGCTGGTTACACTTCAATCATGTTTGACGGTTCACACCTTCCAGTTGAAGAAAACCTTAAATTGGCGAAAGATGTCGTTGAAAAAGCTCATGCTAAAGGTATCTCAGTAGAAGCTGAAGTTGGTACTATCGGTGGTGAAGAAGACGGTATCATCGGTGACGGTGAATTGGCACCAATCGAAGACGCTAAAGCAATGGTTGCTACAGGAATCGACTTCTTGGCTGCAGGTATCGGTAACATCCACGGTCCTTACCCAGCAAACTGGAAAGGTCTTCACCTTGACCACTTGCAAAAATTGACTGAAGCTGTTCCAGGATTCCCAATCGTATTGCACGGTGGATCAGGTATCCCTGATGATCAAATCCAAGCAGCTATCAAACTTGGTGTTGCAAAAGTTAACGTGAACACTGAATGCCAAATCGCATTTGCAAATGCAACTCGTCAATTCGTACGTGAATACGATGCAAACGAAGCAGAATACGATAAGAAGAAACTCTTCGACCCACGTAAATTCTTGAAACCAGGTTTCGAAGCAATTACAGCAGCTGTTGAAGAACGTATCGACGTATTCGGTTCAGAAGGCAAAGCTTAATTTAGCTTTGAAATGTTATTAACTAGAGGTTTATCCGCAAGGATAAGCCTTTTTTGATTTTATATTCATTTTATCTGATTAATGTTAAATGAATAGATTAGTAAGTTAAAATCAATTCATGGTTATATAAAGATGTTAATATATTTACTTTTGTAATAGGTTGTGATAAAATGAAATTAAGTTTTAGGTATATAGGAGGTAGTGTGAATATGAAAAACACTAAATTATTGTTAACAGTTTTAATCGCTGGCTCGTTGCTAACGGCTTGTCATACTAATAATGTATCGAAAGATACTGCTTTGCCTGAAAAGAATCCAACGGTAAAATCGGATTCGACACCTAAGTCTGAAAAGAATTCGTCAATGAAAGATGTTACTAAAGAGAACTCGCGTATAGAAGAGATGAATTTGTTAGCAAAACAATCGAAATCAACAGAAGAAATCTATGTCACCGGAGATGTTGTTGTGGGTGAGAACGGAGATGTAAAACCTGGTATTTATGATTTGGAAATAACAGGAGGATCAGGAAATATTTTTGGAAATAGAAAGGATCCTTTTTCACTGTTTATTAATTGGGTAGCAGGTGCACCAGGAACATCAACCGATTATCCTTCAAAAATCAGGATTATTTTATTTGAGGGTGATACATTGGATTTTAGTAATATTTCCAAGATTAAGTTTAATGCAGTACCAGAAAAAGTAGAAATGAGTAATGAAGCGGGAATTGGAGAGTATGTAGTGGGGCGTGATATTAAAGCTGGTACGTATAAACTGAGCACGAATGTGAAGCTAGATCCTGAATTTGATAATTTAGGTTGGTCAATTGATATTTATAATAATTCAACGAAAAAAAAGAAAGAACAAACTCTAAATTCTGGTAATCAAGATGTTGTCGTGAAATTAGAAGACGGAGATATAATTTCAACTAGTTTATATAACTCTGATCCTGATTTACCAAGTGATAATGCTAGATTAATTTTTACTGAATATAAATAGATTATAAATTAACCAGAGGTTTATCCGTAAGGATAAGCCTTTTTGTAGACTTGGAGGTTATTATTTATCTCTTTTATTATTGCAATAAAAATATCTTATTTGTATTGCTAAAACACTCTAAAACTTGTACAATATGCCTATGAAAAAATTCAAACTGTGGAGCTGGATCGTTTGTGACTTTCTTATCCTCTTTTTAGGTGCTACATTTGTTTTTCATCAATTCAGTTTACGAAATGAAAGTAAGCTTCTCACACCCATTGGTAAACAAGTTACAGTCAATGGACATCGAATGAATGTCTCTGTTAAAGGAGAAGGGCCTCAAACAATCGTTTTTCTTTCCGGTGCAGGTATCGCCTCTCCTATTTTAGACTTTAAGAATCTATCAGATTCCCTATCCAAAAAATACAAAGTTGTTGTCGTGGAGCGAGCAGGATATGGTTTTAGTGAAGATAGTGATCATTCAAGAGATGTGATGGAGGTCCTTTCTGAAACCCGTCAAGCTTTGGCGCAAGCTCATGTTTCAGGTCCTTATGTGATTATTTCGCATTCTATGGCTAGTTTAGAGAGTCTTGCTTGGCAAGAGAAATATCCAAATGAAGTGAAGGCTTTGATTGGCCTGGATTGGGCTTTGCCAGCGAGCTATGAAGATTTAAAAGAACACCCAACTCTTATAACCTTAGCCTATTGGACGAGTAAGATTGGCCTGCTCCGTTATTTCCCTGAGTCTGTTTACCTGAAGAATTCTGACTTGACTAAAAGTGAGCGTCAGCAATACCGATTTTTAGCTTACAAGCAGTTGCTGTCGACGGCTATGCTCAATGAGACCCGAACTGTAAAGAAAAATGCCCAAAAGGTTAGTAAATTTACCATTGATCCCAAAATCCCTGTACTTCTCTTGGTTTCAAATGGGGAGGGAACCAGCTTTAGCCAATCAGAGTGGCAACGTTATGCAGAGAGATTTGCAAGCGACCAGTCTAATGTTCAAGTCGACTATATGGATGCGCCTCACGACCTCTATCATTATCAAAGCGATGCTATTGTTTCTCGTATTAAAGAATTTTTAGAGAATAATTGAGGGCTTAAAAATCCATTGAGACTGATGATAATAATTAAATGCTGAAGGATTAACAGTAGAATCGTTAATTTTCTCGATTAAAAAAATTCTTTTTCTTAACAATAAGCCTGCCCCTAAGGGCAGGTTTTTTGGTGTTTTAAGGAAACTATTAAACCAGAATTTCTGACTCAAAAGCATTATTTCAAGAGAGAAATTTCTAATTTCATAATCTATAAGCAAACACTTGCATTCCTTTTTTTATTGGATTATAATAGGTTGGTATAAAGCCTTCTGTAATAATATTGAGTAAGTGTAGAAAGTAAGGATTTAGAATATTTGTAGTCAAAAATACAATGTTGCTTCTTACGATAGGGAGATAGATATGGCAATGATAGAAGTGCAACATCTGCGGAAAAATTTTGTGAAGACAGTTAAGGAGCCGGGGTTAAAGGGAGCCTTACGCTCCTTTATTCATCCTGAAAAGCAGACCTTTGAAGCGGTCAAGGATTTAACTTTTGAAGTTCCAAAAGGGCAGATTTTAGGATTTATCGGGGCAAATGGTGCTGGGAAGTCAACCACCATCAAAATGCTGACAGGAATTTTGAAACCGACATCTGGTTTTTGTCGGATTAATGGCA
>OODN01000356.1_pt1 | contig 30699 bp, 27 predicted proteins | sample 1671651 | NCBI WGS metagenome assembly OODN01 (sample SAMN06348178, study PRJEB24527) | human gut metagenome | biome: human gut; feature: ankylosing spondylitis patient; material: feces | host: Homo sapiens | place: China | collected 2015-10 | reverse complement strand
AGCTATCAACAACTGACAACTTTTATATCATATCAAGTCATCATATATTTGTCAACAACTTTTTAATTTATTTTTTTACTGACTATTTTGACATCAGCTTTATCATCGTATCAAAGCCTCCGTTATTTGTCAACAAAAAATTATTTTTTATTTGCCGTCATCTCAACGACAAGTAATATAATACCAAGTACCATCACCTTCGTCAACGTTTTTTTTATAAAAAAATAAATTTTCGTTTATGTATTAATATGACTACTTTTCTCTCTATTTCGTTCGTTTTTTATTTCTATTATAAATTTTTATAACACATAATATTCGTCAACTTTATTCACCTAAAAAGAGAGATGGCTAATAATTAACCATCTCCCTTTTAAATATTATTATTTTTCTTTCTTGATAACTTCTAAACCTTGCATATATGGACGTAATGCTTCTGGAATTGTTACTGATCCATCTTCATTTTGGTAGTTTTCTAAAATAGCAGCTACAGTTCTACCTACAGCTAAACCAGAGCCGTTTAATGTATGAACATATTGTAGTTTACCATTTTCATCACGATATTGAATTCTTGCTCTTCTAGCTTGGAAATCTTCACAATTAGAACAGCTTGAGATTTCTCTATAAGTATCTTGTGCTGGCATCCATACTTCTAAGTCATGTGTCATAGCTGCACTGAATCCCATATCTCCAGTAGATAGAGTAATTACATGGTATGGTAATCCTAGTTTTTCCATAATGTTACCAGCATTTTTTGTCATTTTTTCCAATTCATTATATGAATCTTCTGGCTTAGTATATTTAACCATTTCAACTTTATTAAATTGGTGCATACGTATCAAGCCACGAGTATCTCGACCTGCACTTCCTGCTTCAGAGCGGAAGGATGGTGATAAAGCTGTAAAGTAAACTGGTAAGTCTTCTGTTGGGATTACTTCTTCACGATAATAATTAGTTAGAGGTACTTCAGCTGTTGGAATTAAAGTCATATCTTCCCCATTAACTTGGTATACTTGATCCTTAAATTTAGGGAATTGGCCAGTTCCATACATTGATTTAGCTTTAACAATATATGGAGGAATTACTTCTGTATAACCTTCTTTAGCATGTTCATCTAACATAAAGTTATAAACCGCACGTTCAAGCTTTGCTCCTAATCCTTTGTAGAAAACAAATCTTGCCCCAGAAACTTTAGCTGCGCGATCGAAATCTAAAATTCCTAGGTCTTCACCAATATCCCAGTGTGCTTTAGGTTCAAAATCAAATTTACGTGGTGTACCTACTTTATAAAGCTCAACATTTGAATCTTCATCTGGTCCTACTGGAATAGTAGGATTTGGTAAGTTAGGCAAGTGAGCAGCCATAGATTTTACATTTTCTTCTACTTTAGCTAGTTTTTCATCAAGTTCTTTGATCTTAGTACCAACTTTGCGCATTGCTTGAATTTGTTCACTAGCATCTTCTTTATTTCGTTTTGCTTGAGCAATAGCTTCAGAAACTTCATTACGTTCTTTCTTTAAATTTTCAGTTTCAACAAGTAACTCTCTACGTTTCTTGTCTTCAGCTACTAATTCATCAATTTCTTCTGGTTTTACGCCTCTTGTTCCCAAGCGACGTTTATATTCTTCTGTATTTAATCGAATATCTTTAATATCTAGCATCTTTGTGTCCTCCAAATTTTTTTAACATCTTGACGTAAAAAAAAGCCCTCCCGTCCCCAAAATTGGGACGAAAGGACTTCTTCTTACGCGGTACCACCCAAGTTCGACAGTAAATAACCATCACACTCAATGATTTAACGATCTCCCGTGCAGCATTACCTGCCCATACAACGAACGCTGGAGTTTCGGCTCATAGTTTTCACCAACCACTATGTCTCTTTACTGCCTACTTATGGCGAACTCCGATGTTTAACTTACCTACATGTTAAAACATTGAATTATAAAATTCAAGTATTATTTTTCTACTTTATGAGGTGTTAAATCAACTTCATCCAGTGGTATTACTTTAGTTTTATATTTTATCTTATAGTAACAGTATAAAATCAAGAATAACGGTACAGACATGTAAGTAACACTTATAGCTTGCCAATCAAGATTAGCAAATGATTTCAAATCTTGGCCTACAATTACTAAGATACATAATACTAATGCTAAAAGTGGACCGAATGGGAACCACTTAGCATGGTAACGTAATTCGCTAAGTTCATGACCTTGTTTTTTAAATGCCCTACGGAAACGATAGTGAGAAATGGCTATACCTACCCATGCTATAAAACCTGTTAAACCACTAGCACTTACCAAGAATGTGTAAATCTTATCACCAAAAATACTTGATAAAAATGTTAGTAACGCAACAAATGTAGTTCCTAATAAAGCTGGCATTGGTATCCCACGATTATTAACGAGTGAGAATACTCTAGGTGCATCTTTAGTTAAACTCAAAGAAAATAGCATTCTTGTGGAAGCATACATTCCTGAATTTGCTGCTGAAATAACTGAGGTTAAAATAACAGCATTCATCACAGCTGCAGCAGAAGCCAATCCTGCACGTTTAAAGACTAAAGTAAATGGACTAATAGCAATATCAGTAGCTTCTGATCCCAATAAATTAGGACTTGTGTAAGGAATCAAACAAGCTATAACAAAAATAGCTAGAATATAGAATAATAAGATTCTCCAAAATACTTGCTTGATAGCCTTAGGAATACTTTTTTCTGGAGTTGCAGATTCACCAGCTGTAATACCTATCAATTCTGTTCCTTGGAAAGAAAATCCAGCAACTACGAATACACTTAAGACTGCCGGTATACCACCAACAAAAGGAGCCTTTTTATAAGTGAAGTTTTCTAAATATGTTGCATGACCCCCAATAATTCCAATAATTGTTAATAAACCTACAATCAAAAAGACAATAACTGTTATAACCTTTATCAAAGCTAACCAATATTCTGTCTCACCAAAAGATTTTACAGACAAGGCATTAATAGCAAAAATTACTAATAATACAATCAAACTGAAAACCCAACTAGGAATATTAGGGAACCAATAACGTAACACTATTGCACTTGTAGAAACGTCAACCGCAACAGTAATAGCCCAGTTAAACCAGTAATTCCATCCCATCGCAAATCCTAAAGCAGGATCAACAAATCTTCCTGCATATGTTGCAAATGAACCTGTGACTGGCAAATATGTTGCCATTTCACCTAAAGAAGTCATTAAGAAGTAAACCATCAATCCGATTGCTATATAAGCAACCAAAGCTCCACCAGGTCCTGCTGTAGAAATCGCAGAACCACTTGCAACAAACAAACCTGTTCCGATACTACCACCAAGGGCAATCATAGAAACATGACGAGTTTTCAAGGATCTTTTTATTTCTCCTTGATTACTATTTTCAGACATTACGTCTTCCTCCAAACTTTTTATTCTCAGAGGTCTAGATAATAAAAGAGCACACACCTAACTAAAGAGGTATGTGCTCTATCTATCAAATATCATAGTCTATAATAAAAAGCATTCGATAGCGCTCCGTAGTCAACTATTAAACTACGACAGTTCCTGACTTGTTGAGTCAGGCCCCAGCAAAAAATTGAAAAAGCAATATCTTACTTCGGCAGTTTTTCCTTTCAATATTTTTCATTGCTGCTTTTTCAGCTCCAAATATTTACTGATAAAAACTGCGACCTCTGTTCGACGCTTTTTATTATACAGAAAACAATTTAAATTGCAAGAAATAATTAATTATCTACTTTTCAGCAGATGATATTGATGCACGTAAACTATCAATATCAAATTCTTCTTTCATAAAATCTTCGTTTTCAACTGGAAAATGTGTTTCTACACTTTCAAACACTTGCAAATAAACCTTTGCTTCTTTTATCTTGTAATCCAACAGATGTCCACCCAAATTATGTGCATCATTTAAATAATGTAAGTGGAAACCTGCTGAAGCCATCCCATGGAATAATTCTGGAGAAAAGTATCCTACAATTGTTCCTTGCCCATCATTTTCTTCAAAAATAGCTTGCTTATCTGCCACCTCTGTCAATGTTGGATAAGGCTTCTTTTGTCCTTCAACAGCCCTTGTCTTTATATAATCAAATTTTCCCTTTACTTTTACAGCAAAGAAAACATTCTTCAAATTATACTTAGAGAAAATCATATCCTTTAATTGATCAGGAGTTGCATCAGTAACATCAAATTCTATTTCTGGATTATCAAAATGGGAATTTGCAAATGGAACCTTTACTTCATTAGCATCTAATACATTTACACTACCATCGCTACGTACAAGATATGGCACTCCATCAAGTATAATCATTTCGCCATCTAATCCTGTAGCTGTTCCTATTCCTGTATCACCATGTTCTAGTAAGGAACCTAAAGGTAATGTACCATCAAATAATCCTGGAACAAGTAAGGCTAATGTACCATGTTGAAATAACTTCTTTGTGTCTTTCATCTTTAAGATGCCTCTTTTCAATTAGTGAAGTTGATCTTCAAGAATTTGCTTACCTAATTCTTTGTTGTCGCTGTAGTCAACTGGAATGTCAACAACTACAGGACCTTCAGTTGCAAAAGCTTGGTCTAATACTTTTTCTAAGTCTTGAGCTTTTTCCACACGTAAACCAGTAGCACCAAAACTTTCTGCATACTTAACAAAGTCTACACTACCAAAGTTTACCCCTGCACTCTTTCCATACTTCAATTCTTCTTGGAACTTAACCATATCATAGTGTCCATCATTCCAAATAATGTGTACGATGTTTAAGCCCAAACGTACAGCTGTTTCTAAATCTTGACTGGAGAATAAGAAACCACCATCACCAGAAACAGAAACAATTTGTGTATTAGGTCTTACTAAAGCAGCGGAAATAGCCCATGGTAATGCCACACCTAATGTTTGCATACCATTACTAAATAGTAAGTGACGTGGATTATAACTTCTAAAGTGACGAGCCATCCAAATGTAAAAACTACCAACATCAACACTAACTGTCATATCATCGGTAACTCTATCTTGTAAAGCTTGAATAATGCTTAAAGGATGGGAAGTAACTTGATTTTCAGTAATTGCTGGTGGTTCATCTCTTAATTTTAATTTTTCTTGTAGTCCATCTAAATATTCGCGTGAACTTTCAGGCAACTTGAAACCTTTCATGTATGGTAATAAGAAGTCAAGAGTTTGAGAAATATCACCTACCAATTCACGTTCTGGTTGGAAGTTCTTATCTACTTCTGCACGCATAGAATCAATTACGATGATATTTGCGTCACCTTCGTTATTCCAGTTACGTGGTTCATATTCAATCGGATCGTATCCAACAGTAATAACTAAGTCAGCATGTTTCAATAATTGGTCACCAGGTTGATTTCTAAACAATCCTACACGACCAAAGAAATCATCTTCTAATTCTCGAGGAATAATTCCTGCTCCTTGGAATGTTTCAACAACTGGTAAATGAGTTTCTTCAACTAAGTTTCTGATAGATTTAGTTGTTTCTGGATCAGATGCTCTCATACCTAAAAGAAGAACAGGTAGTTTTGCAGTTTTGATACGTTGGGCTAATAATGTTGATTCTACAGGACTAGCTGGTCCTAAAACAGGTGCTGGCATTGGAGCAATTGGAGCAGTTTTAACTTCTGAATCAGTAACGTCTTGTGGTACTGATACAAAACTTGCACCTTGCTTTGCAGCTTCTGCTTCTTGATAAGCATTAGCAATTACTTCAGAAATATTTTCTGGTTCTTGAACTTCAGCAGCATATTTAGTTACAGGAGCTAATAATGCAACGTTGTCCATACTTTGGTGAGTCAATCTTAATAAGTCTGTACGTTGAACTTGTCCAGAAATTGCCAACACTGGATCTCCTTCAGCAGTTGCAGTAACTAATCCAGTTGCTAAGTTTGACACCCCAGGACCAGATGTAGTTAATACAACACCTGGCTTACCAGTAATTCTACCAATACCTTGAGCCATAAATGCAGCATTTTGTTCATGACGAGTAATAATCAATTGAGGTGCTTTTTCATTTGTTGGATGTTCTAATTTTTCAAATACCCTATCAATCTTAGCCCCAGGTACCCCAAAAACATATTTAACATCATGGTTTACCAAACTATCAATAATGGCATCTGCACCATAACGTTTTCCTTTATCTTCAGTCATTTTTTCATTCCTCTTTTCATCAAATATTTATAGTATAAAATTATAATATCACTGCTAAATTCACTTTACCAGCGCTTATATAGTTTGTGAAAAATATTCTTTAGAAAACGATTAATACCATAGCATTAAGCTTAAATATAAATTTAAACTTTGTGAATATTGTGTAAGATTTATCATGCAAAAAAGTTGTTATTTATCTCTTAATTAGAGCAAATAACAACTTTATAGGTTTCTTAAAAATATGTTTTTTTCTTTATCATTATCCATTATTGTTTCAGAAAAATAAAAATCATTTCTTTCTAAAACTTTTTTTGAAGCAATATTATCTACTAAGGTAATTGCTTTTATCTGACTATAATCTTCTTTCACACGGCTACATATTTCTTCAATGGCTTTCGACATATATCCACGATACCAATAATTTTGATTTAATATAAAGCCTATCTCACCTGTTTTTTTATTGCCATTTTTAACAGGTAAATCATATATACATATTACTCCCACTACTTTTTTATTAACTACCAATCCCCAGGCACCGTTTTGTAACATTTGAGATAAATAAAAACTAGCAAAACTTGAGACTGGAGCGAAACCTGCCATTCTGGCTACTTCTTTTTGTGTGATAATTTCTCTAAAATCATTAAGATCATTACTTGATAATTTTCTAATTATTAAATCTTCTACTTCTTTCAATCATCGCACCAACCTTAATAATTTGAATTTCTAAACCCCTTAATCTTCTTTAACTTTGCAGCATACCTTATGTATAAATTACTGCAGTAATATACCCAGGCAAAACCTAATGTTAATGCGCCTGTAATATCACTAACATGTAATTGACCTAAATATATACAAGCTACACTTGTCGCAATTAACCAAATTCCTAAAATGAATCCTACTAAGTAAGCCAAAGCCTTGTCTTTGAAATATGGTAAAAAGATGATATATACAATAGCCACCAGAATTGTCATCCCTAAAACGTGTAAACCTGGGAAAGCATATCCCATTTCCGGTTCAACTCTTTTACTTCCATAACGCAATATCCATCGTGCTACCCATCCTACAACTAATCCTGTTCCAACTGTAAAAGTAATCCACACACCAGGAATTTGCCATCTTATAAACCATAAAATTCCTAGTAGTACTATCGTATAAACAATTGCCATTCTGGAACTAGATAGTTCACTAATAACGTTGTAAAACATCACTTGTAAATTATTTAAGTTACGAGTTAATTTAAAATAAACTACTGTATCTATTCTATGCAACCATTGAGCCTGTTGAAATACAAGAAAATAATTGATAAAGAATAGTATTGTAAAAAGGTACGCTAATGGCTCTCTTTTCTTCTTCTCTTTTATAATCACAGACATCCCCCCTTAAGGCTTAATTATACACTAAATAGCTCTATTAATTTCAATATTAGTGGTGATTTATTACTATTTTTCAGCCATATTAATGTTAACTGGGTATTCCATCCCGGGTAATTTATAGGAATTATTCTACCATTCGTATAATTTTTGGCACAAGAAGCTGGAACTAAAGCCACGCCCATTTCTAACTTTGCCCAGTAAATTGCTGTTCTTGCATCATCACACTTTACTGCTATATAAGGACTTATCCCAAATTGTGAAAAAGTTTGTCGGAAAATATTTTCAAATCTCCTATATATTATTAGTGGTACTTCTTCTAAATCATCAATTCCTATCTTCTTTTTTCCTTTTAAATAATCATCGCTATTTACCACTGCTACCATTGGCTCTTCCATCACAATTTTAGTTTCAAGTTCTCTTTGATTAAAAGGAGTTCTAACCAATCCTAAATCTATCTCACCATTAAATAATTTTTCCAGTATTCCATACGTATTGCTTTCAAATATTTCAAAGTTTATTTCAGGATAATACTTTCTAAACTCTTTCAATTTTCCTATTGGTAAAGCAGCTGCGGAAGAAGAAACTGTACCTAAAGAAATTTTTCCCAATTCTCCTTTAGTGGTCTTCTTAACTTTTTCTTTAGCCACTGTAGTCAAATCCAGAATTTTTCTTGCATATTTTTCTAACATCATACCTGCATCCGTCAATACAATTCCATGGGCAGTTCTAGTAAATAATTTAGTTTCTAATTCTGCTTCTAATTGTTTTAATTGGTAACTTAATGGAGGTTGGGCAATATTTAGCTTTTTCGCAGCAGCTGTGATCTGTTTTTCTTCCACTACCGCTATAAAATACTGCAGTTGCTTTAAATTCATCAGTACTCCCCTCATCTTAGATATATAAATTTTGTATATCTTATATTTTAATTTGGTATTTTTATTATAATATATTCAGTGTTAATATGATTAAGTAATTAAGCGAAGGGAGAATTTATTAATGATTACATCTACATTATTAATGCTGGCAGTCGGTTTATTCGCCGGTATTATGGGCGCCATTCTGGGAATTGGTGGCGGTATGATTATTACACCTATCATCACTTTAGCTTTGGGTTTAGATATCAAATATGCTATCGGTGCCAGTATCATTGCCGTTATTGCAACTAGCTCTGGTTCTACAATTGCATTCTTAAAAGATGATGTCTTAAACTTACGTGTAGCAATGTTTTTAGAAATTGCTACTACTATCGGAGCTATTGTTGGAGCTATCTTAACTGGTATTTTCCATCCAGCAATTTTATATTTTTTATTTGGTTCCTTACTTATTTTTTCAAGTTGGAATATGTACAGAAAACTCCGCAGTGGTAAAGAAATCTTAAAAAGAGCCAAGCCTGACAAGTGGACACAAAAATTTAATCTTAACAGTTCATATTTTGACAAGAACTTAAACAAACAAATTGATTATCAAGTTGAAAATATTCCTGGTGGCTTATCCATCATGTTTGGGGCAGGTATTGCCTCTGGAATGTTAGGAATCGGTTCCGGTGCTTTTAAGGTTATGGCTATGGATAATGCTATGAAAATGCCCCTAAAACCATCTAGTGCTACCAGCAATTTAATGATGGGAGTAACTGCTGCAGCCAGTGCCTCTGTATACTTCTTCAATGGCTCTATTAAGCCTGGTATTGCTGTTCCACTCGCTTTAGGGATTTTAGTTGGAGCCGCAATTGGAAGTAGAATCATGCAACATCTTCCTTCAAGAGTTATTAGAATGATTTTCATTCCTATTCTATTATATCTAGGATTACAAATGATTTTTAAGGCGTTTGGGGTGACAATATAATATGGATAAAAAGACAAAGAATGAGATGGAAACTGTAGAAATCCTAATTGGTAAAATCATGCGTATTGGAGTACTGATTGCCGCTTCCGTTATGGTAATAGGTTTCATTATGCTTGTTTGCCAACAAAGCTCTGGATATCCTGGTACTACATTTCCTACAACCTTATCAGAAATTCTAAAGGGTATTACTACTTTTAAACCATATGCATATATGATGGCAGGAATTTTTTTATTAATCTTGACACCAGTCTTACGTGTGTTAGTCTCAATATATGCATTCTATAAAGAAAAAGATGTCTTATACGTTTGGATTACAACTATAGTATTCATTATTTTGATGTTTGGATTCATTTTAGGACATCATTAAAGGAGCGTTTTTAATGCCACAAGATAACAGAAGACGTCGACGTTCCATTGAAAATTATCAAAACGACATGTCTTCACACGTACCACAACGACAACATGAACATCATCATTCTCCACATAGACTTAGTAAAACTATCTTTTTTTGGTTACTACTATCTTTAGTGGTTTTTGCTATCGTTGGTGGAAAATATCTGGAGAAGAAACTGAATAATGCACAAAAAGCTGCCAATACCATCTATAGTTCTAGTAATTTTAGCAAATCGCGTAATGTTAGCTCTACCTTAAAAAAGGGTAAACCTGTTTCTATTTTACTAATGGGAACTGATACTGGAGCTTTAGGTAGGGATTTCCGTGGACGTACTGATACATTGATTGTCTTAGTTATGAATCCTAAAGATAAAAAGATGACTCTTGTTTCACTTCCGCGAGATGAAAAAGTTGCAATCTCAGGATATGAAGAATACTATCCTAGCAAGTTAAACTCCGCTTATTTTTACGGGGGATCTAAAGCCGCTGTTAGAACTGTTCAACAAGATTTAAATATTCCAATCGATTTTTACGTTACAGTTAACATGGGCGGCTTAGAAAGTATCATTAATGCTATTGGAGGAGTTGATGTAGCTCCTACAATCTCATTCTCATATGGTGGTTACTCTTTCAAGAAAGGTAAAGTAACACATATGAATGGACCTAAAGCTTTAGCTTACGTTCGCATGAGACATGAGGATCCTTTAGGGGATTATGGTCGTCAAACTAGACAACGACAAGTCCTTATGAAAGTTGCCCTGAAGAGTAGTCACGTTTCTAATTTACTCAATCAAAAATTCTTGAACACTATTTCTAAACAAATGCAAACTGATTTATCTTTTGATGATTTATTAGCTCTTGGAACTAAATATCGTGTTGCAACTCATGGTATGGATTCAGATCATTTACAAGGTACTTCAACGATGATAATGGGTGAATCTTTTGAAGTCCCTACTTTATCTGAAAAACAAAGAATTACAAACAAAGTTCGCTCTGCTTTAGATTTAGAAAAGGCTAAAACTGGTTCTACATATGGAACTGATTATGAAATAAACACTTCACAATATTAAAAAATAAGGTTTAAAGTTCAACAATTATTGTTGTCCTTTAAACCTTATTTATTTTATTAAATTATAAATTAGCGTCCATATTAAATGTTAACTTAGATAGCTTCAAACCTTCTACAAAGAAATGATTTATCATTCCCATTGTTCTTTCTTTCATGTCTGCTACCATTTCATAGTTCTTTTCTGTTAAAAATCTTGTTAAATCTTCTCCACTTAACTCTTGAGCAGCTTTATCATTTTCATCAATCAATCTATGTTGTTGTTCACGTGCAGCTGTTAAATAATCTAAATCATCTTGAATAAATTGAGCATGGTGTGATTCTACTAACATTGACAAAGCTCTATACATCCAATATGCACTATTCATATCAAATTCAAGTGGTGTATTACTCCAACTAGGATCAGTGTCATTAGCATTTGCATAAAATGGAACATATGGCGTGAATGAAGGAACCCCAAAGCACATCCACATTAATCCTGCTTGTTCTTCAGGAACATTATTTCTAATTTGAAGAACATGGGAATTTTGTGTACGATTCAATGAGATTGGACGGAAACGTTTCTTATCTTCTTCACTTCCATGACCTAATGGATCATATTTAGTTTCATTGTAATGTGAACTTAATACATACTCTAAATCTTCTACTGATAATAAGCGATTAGCTCGACAGATAAATGGCAATTCAGAAGAAGTTGGTTCTTGTTCTACTTCTGGGGTGAAGTAACGTTGTCCAAACCAAACACGTGGAGTATTGTAATGTCTATCTTTTTCAGTATCCGTGCCAAAAATTTTACGGAAATTGAAGCCATCTTTATTAGGAGTCAAATGATGTTCTTCTACGAATTCCAATAATCCATCTGACCACATATAATTTTCAGGATCATTAAAATCTATTTTTTGTTGTGCTACTTGGTTAGCAGCAATTGCATAGGCATCATCTGGAATTCTTGTAGCAGCCCAATGATGACCTGTTACAATTTCCATGTACCAAACTTCATCCTTATCTGCAAACAAGACACCATTTCCTTCTGGAGAACCATATTTTTTTATAAGATTTCCTAAGTATTTAACACCATCGCGTGCAGAATCTATATATGGAGCCACCATGTCTTGTAATGAATCTTCTGCCAAGCCATTTTCTATCCATGGATCATATGCCAAAGCACGTGGATTCCCATATACAGATTCTGTAGCAGACATTGCTACATTTTTTTCGTTAATTGAGGTTTCACCAAAAACACCATTTTTTTCTACATCAGCATTGGGAGTAAAAGTTGTTCTATACCCTTCACTTGGTAATGGTGCAGTAAAACCATTTTTATTGGAAGTCCAAGTTTCTTTGCGGCCAGATACAGCTGGTTGCATAACAAATCGTTGAGGAGTGATTGGTAGAAATGTGTCATCATTTCTCGCAATCATTGTTGAACCATCAACAGTTGCTTTCTTTCCTACTAAAATTGATGTACAAGCTTGTTCCATCATTATTCAATCCATCTCCTACTTTGAAGTTTTCCCTTCTAGTTTACGCCTTATTAACAAAAAAAGCATCCTAAACAGGATACTTTTCTAATACTAATTTATAAAACTTTTTGCAATAATTTTTGTAAAGTTGCACTTTCTTTTTCACTAAGATTAGACGTTACTTCAGCACTAACTTTTTCAGTAATTTCAGTAATATCATCTATATTATCTAAGGTCTTACTTGTAGGATATAATTCAGTTTGACGATGATCAATTGTTGACTTTCTCTTTTCTAACCAGCCATTTTTGACTAAATTAGAAATTTGCTTTGTCACTATACTTTGTTCACGATCTAATAACTTGATCATCTGTACTTGATTAATTCCTGGATTATTAATAACTACAAATAAATAATAAAAATTAGCTTCATTTAAGCCATATTTGAGTAGCTCTCTATTTAAGCTCAATCTAATCTTACGATTGAATTTTGCAACTAAATATTCAATAGTACTCTTATTCATATTATCCATTTAATTATCTACGACTATTACGATTTTTTATATAAGATATAAATACCGCCAACATTAGTAAGACTAAAACAACTGTTACCCACATGGAAATTCTCATACCTAAAACAAAGGAATGTGGAATTGAACTAATAACAATCAACATTGTAACTGAAACAGCACCTGATACTTGACGCAAAGTATTATTCAGTGCTGTTGCATGACTGATTTCACGTGGTGCTACTCCTCTGAATGACTCAGAAATAGCTGGTGAGAATACTAAGGCATTTCCCACCATACGAATCATATAGAAGACTGTCATTATCCATATTGGTGTATCTTTAGATATAATAACAAATGGAATTGCTGAAATTAACATCAAAATTCCACCTGAAATTACCAACCATTTTGCTCCATATTGGTCATATGCTCGTCCAACGATAGAAGCTGTTAGTGCATTAGCTATTGCACCTGGTAAAAGAATCATACCAGCAGTCATACTGCTTACATGACTGACATTTTGTGCATAAATTGATACCATTTGTTCCATACCTAGCAATACCATAAATGCACAGATTCCCACTAGAACCATCATTCTAAAAGAGTATAGTTTGATTATTCTAACATTAAGCATAGGTTGTTTTAAATTCAGCTGTCTCTTTACAAAAAAGTATAAAATAATTGCACCTACTACCAACATTGCTAATCCTAGCATCCACTGTGTTTGAACAATAGTTATTCCTATTAAAGCTAAACTTGAACCAAGTAAAGATAAAACTACAGATAAGTAATCAATCTTAATGTCCAGAGGTTCAGAGTAATTTGGAAAAACAAAGTATCCTATTATCCAAATTAATACCATGATTGGTAGGATTAAAATAAATAAATATCTCCAACCTAGTAAGTTTAAAATAAATCCTGCTAAAGTAGGACCAATTGCTGGGCCAAAAGCAATTACCAATCCAGACATTCCAATAATTGTTCCTCTTTTTTCAGGAGGATAAATTGAAATCATTGTTGTCATCTGAAAAGACATTAAAATCCCACCGGCACAAGCTTGAACTAAACGTGCCAATAGTAATAACCAAAAATTAGTTGCCAAACATCCTATTAATGTCCCAATGACAAAAGTTCCTATCGTTCCCAAAAAAACACTACGATTTGAAAATTTATCATACATATTTGATGATAATGGAGTCACAATCCCTATCAGCAATGTATATCCAGTTGTTAACCATTGAACTGTTGTTAATGACTGATTCATTTGATTTTGAATTACTGGTAATGCTGTAACCATCATCGTTTGACTCATCAAACTAATAAACGTTGAAAGTAATAAAATTATTGATACAGCTAATCTTGTTTTAGGATTAATTGTATCAGCGATATTTCTTGCCACCTATATTCCCCTCTCTCAAAAAACATTCACTTGCATGTAATTGCCAAACTTATTTTAATTAGTTCACTAACCAAATGTCAATTAAAAAAATGCCTTTCAGAAAAAATAAATTTTCTAAAAGGCATTTTCATTTTTAATGTTTAGCATTATCTGCTATAAAGTTATCAGAACTAGCATCTTCTCCATAGATTAAAACTTTAGTCCCAACTGGTAAATTCTTTTGAATCCATTCAGCATCTGGTACAGTTAACCATATAGAACCATATGCTTTAATATTATTCTTCTTAGTGATTTTTGTACTACCAAGATGTTTAGCATCTTTTTCAATTACTTTTCCATTTTCATCAACAGGTACTGATTGAAAATGATACATACCTTTACCCTTAAAAGAAGTCCAGTGTAACCCACCTAATTGGCGTGTAGCATCATAGAATTTATCTCCACGAGCTTCTTCTAATTTAAACTTTCCTACAGGTGTTACTTGATAGTTAGGGGTCTTAGAATCATAGTTCTTACCCAAAGATGCATACATTGTATATAAAACATAAGGTCCACTCATAACATATACTCTTTGCTTAGCTGAAGATACTACCAATCTAATTCGGTTAGATTTTTTCACATTCTTATACTTAGAAACATCTGGATATGCCTTAGTCATCGATGGCTTGTTCCAATCAACTTTTTTGCGCATAGCCTTTTTCTGTTCTTTAGTAATCTTCTTTATATGTCGGCTAATACTAGAACTTATCTTCATTTCACGACTAACCTTAACAGCATTTTTACTTTCCAAGTGGTGCATATGTACTGCACTCCATCCAGCAATTCCCACTAAGATAATCGCAACGATCCAGTAAATTAAATTATTTTTTTTCATTGGTTATCCCCTCAATTTAGTAATACTAGCTTATTTTATCATATATAGTACTATTACGAAAAACTTTGCTGAAATTACTTAATGAGATTCTTTTGATATTCCTTAATTTGGATCAATTCTCGTCTTTTTACTTTTCCACTAGCTGTCTGTGGATATGACATAACTTGATAAAATCTTACTGGTACTTTGTAATGCGCTAGATGTTCACGCCCATATGAAATTAATTCCTGTTGTGAAAGTTTTCTTTCCAATATTACAAAAGCAACTGGCACTTGTCCCCACTTTTTATCAGTAATTCCTGCTACAACGATATCCTTAACTCCTGTTAACTTTAAATAGCTTTCTTCTACTTCATGTGGAAAAATATTTTCTCCACCAGAAATTATCATATCGCCCTTTCTACCTTTCAGATATAAGAATCCATCTTCATCTAAATAACCAATATCTCCCGTCTTAAACCATCCATCTTCAAATACTTCTTGATTTTTCTCAGGATTATTAAAGTAACCTGGCGTGATATTAGGTGCTTTAAGTAATACTTCACCATCATGAGCCAATTTTAATTCAACAGAAAATAACGGTTTTCCTACTGAACCAATTTTATTCTCAGCATCTTCAAAATTTAAAGCTATCACTTGCGAAGCAGTTTCCGTCATTCCATAAGACTGAATAACTGGTATGTTTAGCTGTTGACATCGCTCTAATGTAACCTTATCTATTGGTCCGCCACCTAATAAGAAACAACGAAAATTAGAATTGTATCCTTCTTGGGGAAAAATTTCTAAAAGTTGTTGCAACATTGTAGGGACTACTGACATTGTACTTACACTACTTTTCTTTAATAAGGATGTAACTTTTTCTGCATCAAATTTATCCATCAAAGTTACAGTCATTCCATAAATCAATCCACGCATAATGATTGATAAACCACTAATATGGAAAATAGGCACTGCACATAGCCAGTTATCCTTATCTGTTAAACCTAGGTTTAAGGCCGAACTGATTGCAGAATAAAAATGATTTTTAAAAGTCTGCTGTACTCCTTTAGGTTTACCAGTTGTACCTGAAGTATACATAATAGTCGTAACTTCATCATCATTGAATTCTGATACTAATTGAAAATTTTGATTTTCCTCTAAACCTTTTATTTGATTAAAGGTTAAGCTTTCAATCCCTACAAATTCTTCATGTAACAATGACTCATCATATATCAACAACGAAACTGCAGCATCTTCCAGCTGATATTGTAGCTCTTCATGCGATAATCTTTTATTTAAAAAGACAATTTCACACCCTAATTGTTGTAATGATAGAATCATCAAATAACCATCAATCGTGTTATTGGTAAGCAATGCTACTCTCATCTCTTTACGAGACTTATTAGCTAAACGTGCTGCCAATACTGCCACCCTATCACTTACTTCTTTAAAAGTTAATTTGGTATTACCAGCTTGAATGGCTATTTTATTTGGAGAAAGTAGAACTCGTTTCTTTAACCAATTTTCCATTAAGGGAACTTAGGAAATTGCTGGAAATCTGGTTTACGTTTTTCGTTAAAGGCATCGCGTCCTTCTTTTCCTTCGTCTGTTGTATAGTAAAGCATCGTTGCATCGCCTGCAAATTGTTGTAAACCAGCTAAACCGTCAGTATCAGCGTTCATTGCAGCTTTAATAAATCTAATTGCAGTTGGTGACTTTTGTAAAATCTCGTTGCACCAATCCAAAGTTACTGATTCAACTTCATCCAAAGGAACAACTTTATTTATCCAGTTCATTTCATATGCTTCTTGAGCTGTATAAAAATGATTTAAGAACCATACTTCTTTAGCACGTTTATGTCCTATAACGCGTGCTAAATATCCTGAACCATAACCTGCATCAAAACTACCAACTTTAGGTCCTGTTTGACCAAACATTGCATTATCAGCAGCAATTGTTAAATCACAAACTAACTGTAAGACGTTACCGCCACCAACAGACCAACCTTTAACCATTGCAATAACTGGCTTAGGGATAATTCTGATTAAATGCTGTAAATCTAGTACATTTAATCTTGCAATTTTATCTGGCCCTACATAACCACCATTTCCACGAACTGTTTGATCTCCACCCGAACTAAATGCTTTATCACCAGCTCCTGTTAAAATAATTGCTCCAATTGTACTGTCATCGCGACAAATTGTGAATGCTTCAATCATTTCAGCAACCGTTACTGGAGTGAAAGCATTATGTTTTTCTGGTCTATTCATTGTTATTTTGGCAATTTGACCTGCTCTTTCAAATATGATTTCAGAATAGTCCTTAACTTTTTCCCATTCTACACTTGTCAAATGAATCACGACTCCTTATCTAAATATGTATGATAAAATATAACTTGATTATATCACTTTACCAGATTAGGAGAAATTATAATGGATTTAATCGAATATTTGGGAATTAAAAGTATTATTTCATCCAAGGATAAAGTAATCCTATCTTTAAATGTTACTGATAAAGTACAACAGCCTTTTGGCGTATTACATGGTGGAATTAATTCAGTTTTAGCTGAAACCGCTGCTAGTATTGGAGCTAATCTCAATCTTTCCCATGGTCATGCTGTTGGTGTCAATATATCTACTAACCATTTAAAAAGTGTGACTTCTGGAAAATTAACGGTTGAGGCTACACCGCTTAGAATTGGAAAAAGAATCCAAGTATGGCAAGCTAATACTTTTGACGATAAAAATAATCTAACCAGTAATTCTACAATTGCTTTGACTAATATAAATTAAAAAATGTTTAACCGATATACACAAATATCAGTTAAACATTTTTTAGTCTTTAATATAGTCTAGCATTGCAAATAATGCTTGCTTATTCATTTCAGGAATCTTATGTTTCAAAATATCAGCAGCACTTTGCTTTAACTTATTTCCTTTTATGAATTTACTATCATTTTCTACTACTTCACGCACACCTGCTTCATTCATTTCTAAATGAAATTGTAGACCAATTGCATTTTCATTAATAATAAATCCTTGATTTTCAACAAGTGGACTCGAGAAAAGTGGAGTTGCTTCTGTTGGTAATCTAAACTGTTCACCATGCCAATGTAGCACATCCAATTTTTCTGGAACTCCTGGAATTATATTGCTCAGGCGTTTCACTTCTCCCCAACCTACTTCTTTAGGACAAGAACTCACATCCCCGCCCAAAGTTTTTGAAAGTTGTTGCGCTCCAAAACAAATTCCTAAGTACGATTTATGTGCCATCAACATTCCTCTAATTAATTCTCGTTCCTTAACAATCCATTCTTCGTCGTCATTGACACTCATTGGTCCACCTAATACTACCAACATATCAGTATCAATAACTTCTGGTAACTTCACATTGTTATTAGCAGCTTGATATACATTTACTTCATATCCATTATTTTCTGCCCATTCACCAATTAAACCTATTCCTTCATGAATTGAGTGTTGTAACACATTCATCTTCAACTTAAATTCCTTCTTTCACAGCTGATGATTACTTCTTTTCTTTTATAATATACACCGGTCTTCTCTTAACTTCAGAAAAGATCTTTCCAATGTATTTACCAACAATTCCTAGACACATTAGTTGAATTCCGCTAAAAAATAGCAATAAACAAATAGTTGATGTCCAACCTGTCGTTGGATCTCCACCTTCTAAAAAGTAACGAATAATAATCCATACAATTCCAATCCCTGAAAAGAATGATGTTAACATTCCAAAATAAACAGCTATATCTAAAGGTGCTTGAGAGAAATTGACAATTCCATCAATTGAATATTTCAACAAGCTCCAAAAATTCCAACTTGTTGTCCCAGCTACTCGTTCTTGGTTTTTATATTCTAAATATTTAGTATTGAAACCTACCCAACTAAAAATACCTTTAGAAAAACGATTGTATTCTGTCATTGAAAGGATTGCATCGACCATTTGTCTTGTCATTACTCTAAAATCTCTGGCACCATCAACAATTTCAGTATCAGAAATTTTATTAATTAACTTATAAAACATTCTTGCAAAAAATGAACGAATTGGTGGTTCACCTTTTCTATTCGTTCTTCTAGTTCCCACACAATCATAGTCTTCATTTTCAAGAATTTCTATCATTTCTGGCAACATATCTGGCGGATCTTGTAAATCAGCATCCATTACAGTTATATAATCTCCTGTAGCTTGTTGTAAACCACAGTATAACGCAGCTTCTTTGCCAAAGTTTCTAGAAAATGATACATAGTGTACATGTTCTTTATCTTTAGCGTTTAATTTACGCATTTCATCTAAAGTTCCATCTTGTGAACCATCATTCACAAACCAATATTCTAATTCAATTCCATTTAATTCCTTTTTAACTTTTTCAACAGCCTCATAGAACAAAGGTATAGTTTCCTCTTCGTAATAACAAGGCACTATAATTGAAAGTTTTTTTGTCATATTACATATTCCCTTCACCAAAATCAATTAGTCCTAATGATATCCATTCATTAGTATATCATTAATAACAAAAAATATATGATTTTTTTATTAAATTCGTGCCAATCTAAACTTGAAGTCTAGATTACCTTGTTTAAAAGATTATTCATAGTATAATAGAAAGTGTACACTATTACTGATATAATAAAAGTATGAATAATTTGCCGAGAGGAGTTTCAACTATGGCAAACATTAAAATTTTAACAGACTCTTCTGTTCAACTTACACCAGAAGAAATTGAAAAATATAATATTACAATTGTACCCCTTTCTGTTGAAGTGGATGGTAAAAATTATGTTGATGGTGAAGATATTTCTCGTGAAGAATTAGTCCAAGCTTTAAAAGATGGCAATATTCCTAAAACAAGTCAACCACCTATCGGCAGATTTATAGATGCTTATAATGAACTAGGTAAAGATGGCAGCGAAGTATTAGCTATTGTACTTTCAGATGTTCTTTCTGGAACTTACGAAACTGCAAGTAGCGCTGCTGATATGGTAGATACTAAAGTAACTGTTATTAACAGTAAATCAACTGACAGAGGATTGGCCTTCCAAGTTCTTGCTGCTGCTAAAGATTTAGAGGCAGGTAAAAGTATTGATGAAATTAAAGATCACCTTAAAGACATCTATCATCGCACAACTATTGATGTTTTGATTGATAACCTTGACTGTTTAGTTGCTGGTGGTCGTGTAAGTCGTTTAGCTGGTGCTTTAACTAAACTTATCAATCTTAAACTTATTATTCGCTTGAACGAGGAAAGTTTGGATGTTATTGTCAAGGGTCGTAGCAAGAAGACCTTTATCAAGCATTGCAAGACTTTAGCTGAAGAATATTTACAAAATCACAACCCTATTCAAGCACTATCCTTATCAAATGTTGGTACAGATGATAGTCTACTTCAAAAAATCAAGGATACTTTATTAGAGAATAACTCTATCCAAGAAATCCCTTATATCGCTCGTTTAACTAGTCCTATTATTATGACTCACACTGGTTTAAACGCTGTTGGAGTTATTACACTTAACGAAAAACCTACACATTGAGACAAAAAGCAAGTTTTGACTTGCTTTTTTGCCTTTATTTATAATTTTTCTAATTTACTTTTTAAAAATTATCAGTTATAATATGTTTATAAATAAAACTTATTTCTTTTTAGATATGGGGGGATTTATTATGTCTCGTCTAAGTCATAAACAAAAATTATATATTATTGTTGGTATCGCTGCAGTCGCAGTTGTTTTACAGTACTTATTACATTTAAAATTATATGCACAAATTCTCGTTACTTTAGTCGGAGCTATCATTGCTTTATCTATGTTTAAGGAAATGGTTCACACACTCCGTTCTGGAAAATATGGCGTCGACCTATTAGCCATCTTAGCTGTTGTCGCCACTTTATCCGTAGGTGAATATTGGGCAAGTATGGTTATTCTTATCATGCTCACTGGTGGTGATACATTAGAAGATTATGCCTCTCATAAAGCAAATACAGAATTAAAAGCATTACTAGATAATTCACCTCAAATTGCACATAAAATTATGGATGATGGTGACATAGATGATGTTAGTGTCAATGATGTTAAAGTTGGAGATAAAATTGTAGTTAAACCTGGGGAAATCGTTCCTGTAGACAGTTTTATCATTAAAGGTAGCGGCTTATTTGATGAATCTTCTTTAACTGGTGAATCAAAACCTGTTGAAAAAAATCTCCGTGACAACGTAATGTCTGGTTCTTTGAATGGGGACAATTCCGTTACTTTACAAGTAAGTAAACTTGCTAAAGATAGTCAATATCAACAGTTAGTTAAGCTAGTTAAGGAAGCTGAAAGTACTCCTGCTCATTTTGTTAGAATGGCAGATAGATACGCTGTTCCATTTACTTTGGCAGCCATTTTAATTTCACTTGCAGCTTGGTTCTTCTCAGGCGACCCTCATCGCCTTGCTGAAGTATTAGTTGTAGCCTCACCTTGTCCTTTAATCCTTGCAGCACCTGTTGCTATGGTTTCAGGTATGAGCCGTGCCTCACGCAACGGTATTGTGGTAAAAACTGGTGATGTTTTAGAAAAACTTGCCACTGCTAAAACTGGTGCTTTTGATAAAACCGGTACAATCACTAGTGGGCAATTAACTGTACAAGATGTTGTTACAACCTCTTCTATGAAAGTAGAAGAATTATTACAACTAGCTGCTAGTGCTGAACAAGAATCATCACATATTTTAGCTCGTTCACTTGTTGCATATACTGATAATCAAAATATTGATTTAGCACCTGTTAGTTCTTTAGAGGAAAAAACAGGTAAAGGAATTGAAGCTACTATTAATCATAAAAATGTTAAAGTTGGTAAACTTAAATTTGTTGCTCCAAATTCAGAAATGAAACCTTTAGCAACTACTACTATTTATGTCAGTGTTGATGATGAACTTTGTGGTTATGTTACTTTTACCGATCATGTTCGTCCTGAAGCAAAAGAAACTATGAATACTTTGAAAGCTTTAGGAGTCAAAAAGTTAATGATGCTAACTGGGGATCAAGAAAAGATTGCTCAACGAGTAGCTAAAGAAGTAGGAATTGATGAAGTAAAAGCTGACTTACTACCTCAAGATAAGATCACCGCTTTACAAAATATCCCTAAATCTGGCCACCCTACTTTTATGGTTGGTGACGGTGTAAATGATGCTCCTTCACTTGCAACTGTTGATGTTGGTATTGCTACGGGTGCACATGGTTCTACTGCTGCTAGTGAATCAGCTGATGTTGTTATTTTAAAGGATGATCTATCTCGTGTTTCTAAAGCTGTTACTATTTCACGTGACACCATTAAAGTTGCTCGTCAATCAGTTTTATTAGGGATTGCAATTTGTACTGCATTAATGTTAATCGCAAGTACTGGTATCATCCCTGCTTTCATCGGTGCGATGTTCCAAGAAGTTGTTGATACTGTTTCAATTTTATGGGCTTTGAAGGCACGTTATTCTCACGAACAATAGTTAATATATATTCAATCAATAGGCGTATAATAGCGTCTATTGATTTTTTATTTGCATAAATTTTGAAAAATCAATTTTTTATTCTATTATTTTTCTGAAAATTACGCTACAATACTAAAAGTTAAAGAAAATATTAAGGAAGGCTGTGGTAATTTTGCCTGCTAACTTTCTCAGGCGTAAAAATAAGCCACCTTGTTTAAATGATTAATAATATGCATAATATCAACAATCAGTATTAACGAGGAGATTTTAAATGTTAGATCAAAAGAAACATTATATGAGCTGGCCAGTTATTGCTTTGCTCGACTTTGTTACAATTATTAGTTTTGAAAATATATTCTATCCTTTTCAAAATCAAGGATTATCTGTTGTTATTTCATGGATTTTCTTACTTTTTACTTATGTTATTCCTTATGCATTAATTGCTACACAATTAGGTTTAACTTTTGATAATCAAGATGGTGGTCTTGCTTCTTGGATTCGTCGTGGTACTCATAGTGATTTATTCGGATACATTACTTCCTGGATGTATTGGACGCAAACAATTCCATACTTAGTGGACGTTTCAAACTCTGTTATTGTTTCTATAAGTTGGATTATTTTAGGTAATAATACTTTAGGACATCACATGTCTACGTTTACTTTCGGAATGTTAACTTTTGTTATTATTTTATTATTCATTATCTTCGAAAATGTTTTCCGTGATTCCCTAGAAGTACTTTCCATCATTGGTGGTGGTGCGATGTTCTTGATTTCAATGCTTTTTGTTTTCATGACTGTATGGGCATTAACACACGGTGCACATATTGCTACACAACCATTTAATCTTCATGCATTTAAGCCAAACTTTAGCTTACACTACTTCTCTACAACTGGTTTATTAATCTTCGCTATGTCTGGTGCTGAATTAGCTGCTCCATACATTAACAAGATGCGTAATCCTAAACGAGATTTTCCTAAAGCTATGTGGATGTTAGCTTTGATGACTGCTTTCTTAACCATCTTTGGTACTTTATCATTGGCTGTCTTCTTTAACGCTAACCACATTCCTAACGACTTTAAGATGAATGGTCCATACTATGCATTCAAACTTTTAGGTGAACAAGTTGGTATGGGTAAGAGCTTAATGTATGTCTTTGCTGTAGTTCAATTGATGTTTATGCTAGCTCAATTAGCTATTTTAATTGATGCTGCTAGTCGTGTATTCGCTAGTGATACTGCTGCTAAATACATGCCTAGTTGGCTTATCAAGAAGAATAAAGCTGGACGTCCAGTACATAGTTATACTTTAACTGCTGGAATCAGTTTGTTACTTCTTCTTTTAAGTGGTACTTTACCAAATATCAACTCCATCTATAACTGGTTGTTGAACTTAAATGGTATTGTTTCACCATATAAGACAGCTTTAGTATTCGTTGCATTCCTAGCTATTCGTTGGCAAGAAGAACAATTTAAGTCCGATTACGTTTATATTAAAAATAGAACTGGTGCTTTAATTGTTGGTTTCTGGTGCTTCATCTTCACCTTTGTCTGCGCAACAATGGGATTCATCCCACAAGATGCTGCTCCTGGAACTAAAGCATTTGATCACCAATTATTTATGAACTTTGTAACTGTTGGATTCTTAGTTGTACTTGGTTTCTTATTACCATGGTTACGCAAGCTAGAATTAAAGAGAGCTGCAAAAAAATAAAATATTAAAATAAATAAATGTCCTGTAATTAGGTAAGTGACCTAGTTACAGGGCATTTTAATATATAGAAAAAGACATAGCTTTGCTTTGTAAACAAAACTATGTCTTTACTTTTTCTAGTCTAAATTGCGATGCTTTAGACTTGGAAAAACTATCTTGTCAGCTATCCCTACGATTGGTCCCTGACATAATAAGGCAAATATCGTTCCAACATTTATTGCATATATATGATGTGATACAATTACCGAAATAATAATCGCTACAATTGGTGGAGTAAAAGTTACCAATTGGGCAATTGTAGAACTACCCTTGAAGTATTTAAAACGAATAATTTGCATCAAATCATCAATCGGATGCAACATCCAATTTATTCTTTGATAAAGTGATATAGCGATGGCAATTAGGACTACTCCTAAACAATCCAAAAAGATACGCACAGGTAAATTTAAACTATGAATTCCTAGTTTAACTAATTCTGTTGCAAAAATTCCTACTAAAATTGAAAAAGGAGTCATAAAAATTAGATTACCCAATATTCTTTTTACATTAACCTTTTTCAAAATTACTAGATTGACAATTATTACAATAAAACCAGAAATAAATAGCATCGCACTCAAAGAAATTGGTGTTATTTTAGCTATATTAACTGCTGCTGCAGTCCACAATGCACTTTCTAAATTCAAAGATACCGTCAAAGCATTGCCTAAACTATTCAAAAATATTGACAGGATAAAATACCCTAATAACAATCCCATTGAAGTCGTTTCTAAATTTCTATTTTGTGTTACTTTCATTCTCTATCCCTACTATCTCATTATCTGACTGTACATCTGCAAACATTCCTAAAAATACAATGTTAAATGCCATGTCCCATAAATGATTATCAATTGCAGAACTTAATAAAACTAGGATCAAAGCTATAACTAAATTATAATTTCTTTGTTTAATGTTACTTTCGATACTACTAATTATGTAAAACATCGCAACAACAAAGAATACTAAGCCATACATTAATAACGCCCTTACAAACGATGAATCAATGAAAAAGTATGCTTCCCCTGGCTTAATGCTACCATTCCCATTTTGATAAACAAATTGACCAAACAAAGGAATTGCATAATCATGATATGCAACTTGCCCGAAGAATAAACGCGCAGAACTCAAGGTATTTATAATACTCCAGATTCTGCTATTTGGATTAAACATCAAAGGCAACATAACATTGATAACTGCGTATATCCACAATCCCCATCTAACTTGTTTTAAACTGAATCTTTGGATAAATTTTACCGCATACTTATATCCTCCTGCACATAGGAGTAGTATCAAAATAATCAAAATTTCATCTAGTTTAGTTGCAGTTAATGTATAGACACATATCAACAAGGCTATCCCTGAGACGATCTCCGGTATATTCCATTTAAATCGTTTAAGTAAAGCATATGCTAACATAAAATAAAAGACGTGCGCTGCAGCATCTGATGGAGAATAGTTTCCTAAAGCTATTCTAACCGTATTATCTCCTGGTCTTTGAAGAGTTAAATTCAGTATATAATCATTCAGAGCTAACCAGGCACTTACTATAAAAATTGGAATTCCAAAGGTTAAGTACAATTTAAGAATTTTCCTGAAGTCGACATCTTTGGCACCTATCAAAAATACGGTATAGAATAATGGCTCATAGGCACGAGCTCGATAACAAATATAGGTTATCAGCATAAAAATTAACAATAATTTTATTGTTAGCTTTCGTGGATATTTATCTAATAATACTATCTTTCCCATCACTAAAAGCGTTACTGCCTGCTCAATTCGAAGGAAAATCAACTTATTAAAGTATGTAATTTGATCCACCATTGTTGTGCCATTAATATAAATAGTTATAAAAAATATTGCCAGACAACATAGATAAAACCATTCTGTTAACTGACGGTACTTTTTCCCGGCATCATCAATTAATTTATTATCTATCGGCATAAAAATATTGCTCCTTCAATATTATTTAACAAATATAATGATATGCTAAATCATTAACTCTGACAAATTAAATATCTTTTACAAGACAATAAAAAATACGAATATCAAACACATTAATCATATCTTAATAATTTCTTAATAAAATATTTTTTCTTAATCTTAATTTCAACAATTAAAATGTTCTTATAACACAAATAATACAAGCTTTCCTTAATAAAATATTAATTTCTATTTTAAAATAATATATCATTTAATAAATTAAGCATAAATAAAGATATTATAGATTAATTATTCATCGATAATAATTAATCTTAAGAATTCTATTACTATATATTGTTCGTAAATATTCTTATCATCATAATATATCTATTATGTCTCCCAAATTGTATATATATTCTTCAAATAAAAGTGAAAAATCCTAGTAAATTATAAATATATAAATAAATATAAATTAACCCGCTTACAATAATTGACATTTTTGAGGAAACTGTTAATCTATAAACAATCTTTTTTATTACAAAACAGTTAGTTTTTAATTAACAAAAGGTTAACGAAAGATGAATCAAGGAGTGATATTATGGATAAATTATTCTTTAACTGTAACCTTTTTGATGGAACAAATACAACATTATTCAAAGATGCCTGGTTTGTGGTTAATTCAAAAGGTCGAATTAGTAATTACGGTACTAGTGAGCCTCCTCATAATATAGTTAAGAAAATCGATCTTAATGGAAAATATGTTATGCCTGGTCTAATTAACGCTCATACACATATTATGATGAACCCTATAACCAATAAAACAGAATACTTAACAGAAACAGAAATAACTGTTCAAGCACTACATAATTTAGAATTACTACTCAAAAGTGGTCAAACTTATATCAGAGATTGTGGTTGTGCTTTTAATGTTGACATTCAGCTTGCTCGTTTATCTCAAAATAATGGATTGTTTAACTTTAAAATTCCTGAAATTATGCCGTCTGGTCGTCCTCTTTCAATGACTGGCGGGCATGGTGACTTTACTGAAGGAATTGACGGTTGTTCTACTTGGGGTTACTTGACTGATTCACCTAATGAAGTTCGTAAAGCTGTACGAAATGCTTTTAAACTTGGAGCTAAAAATATTAAAGTGATGGCTACTGGTGGCGTTATGTCAGCAACTGACCAAATTGACGATACAGAATTATCATTAGAAGAACTTAAAATGGCTGTTACTGAAGCTCACTCTAAACATATGACTGTAGCGGCTCATGCTGAAGGTGGAGTTGGAATCCACAATGCTGTTATGGCTGGAGTTGATTCCATAGAACATGGATCTTACATTAGTGATGAAGATATTACTATTATGAAAAAACAAGGAACTTTTCTTGTACCTACATTAATTGCTGCATGGACTATCGCTGAGTATGGAGAAGGTAAATTGCCTCAGTATATGTTAGATAAGACTAAAGCTTTTATTGAAGAATACTTTAAAAATATCGAAAAGGCTATCAAGAATGGTGTTAAATTTGCTTTTGGAACTGATGCCGGAACTCCATTTAACAAATTTGAAGAAGCACCTTACGAACTTCAATTATTAGTACAAAATGGTGCTACTAATTTTCAAGCACTTCAAGCTGCTGGAAAATTATCGTCTGAATTACTAGGAATTGATGCGGATTATGGAACCTTAGAACTTGGTAAATTTGCTGACTTTTTAGTTCTGGATGATAATCCATTAATCGATGTAAAAGCAGTACAACAAAATAATAAACAAGTTTATAAAAAAGGGCATCGAATGTTCTAATAATTGCATGCAAGGAGAATTGCTTATGGTAAATTTGCTATACTTTATGATTATAATGATTACTATGTTTCTTGGTGAATGGGTTTCTAAAAAAACTCATTCCTGGATTCCATCCATTTTTATCACTGCTATTATTTTTTTGATTGGCTTTTGGACAATCTTTCCTAAAGATTTAATTACCAAAGCATCATACACTAAAGATTTTATAACAATTACAATTGGACTTCTCTTAGTTCATTTAGGAACTTTAATGAATATCAAAAAATTAATTCAACAATGGAAGGCTGTTTGTATCGCTATTTTAGGAATGTTAGGAACTTTAATTTTCACCCTAACTATTGGCTTAGCATTTTTTGGTCATGATTTAGTTATTTCAACTATACCAACTCTAACTGGAGGACTTGTTGCTGCTGCTTTAATGACTCAAGGCATTGAAAAAGAAGGCCTATTAACATTAGTAGCTTATCCTGTAGCAATGTTTGTTTGCCATCATATTATTAGTTTTCCAATGATTTCAGCCTGTCTTCGAAATGAAGGCTCTCGCCTCAAAGCAGTCTTTAGAAAAGATCCTGATACCGCTAAGGCTATGGTTGCCGAAGATACCTCTTCTTCTTCGACTAATAATTGGCAACATTACTTTAGCTTAGGGGAAAAATATGATACTCCTGCCTTTATCATTGCTAAAGTTGCAGCTATTGCTGTTTTTAGTTTTTGGGTAGGAAATTTACTTAATGGAGTAATTAACTCAAATGTTTTATGCTTAGTTTTCGGTGTCATTGCCCATGCAATTGGATTTTTACCTAGCAATGCTTTAAATAAAGCTGGTGTCTTTAATTGGCTAATGTATGGATTATTAACCTTTATCTTAGCTGAGTTAAACGCAACTACTCCATCAACTATTGGCAAAATTCTTCTTCAAGTACTTGTATTAATCGCATTAGGATTGTCAGGTATGTTTTTAGCATCTGTACTATTAGCTAAACCATTCGGTATGAGCCGTTCTATGGCATTTGCATGTGCTCTAACTGCCTTATGTGGTTTCCCTGCTGACTATATTTTGACTAACGATTCCGATGAACAACAATTTCTACTAGACAATATGCTTCCGAAAATGTTAGTTGGTGGATTTGCAACTGTTTCAATTGCTTCCGTTTTAATCGCATCTTTCTTCTTAAATATGCTTTAATACAGAAAAGAGGATTTTACATATGAAAGTAGATATAAATGATGTTAAAAAATTTGTAACTGACGAACTAAATACTAGTACTAAATATCTAGAAATCCCAAGTGTCTCAGCACAAGGACGTGGTATCAAAGAAACCGTTAAATATCTTATTGATTGGTTTAAAGATCTAGGAGCTGACCAAGTTATAACTTTTGATCAATATAAAAACCCAGCTATTTTTGCCTCCTTTACAGGCAATAGCCCCAAAACTGTCTTATTTTATAACCATTACGATGTTCAACCACCTGATCCACTAGATGAATGGGAATCTGATCCTTTCAAACCAACAATTCGGGATGGTAAGTTATATGCACGTGGCATTTGCGATGATAAGGGTGAATTAATGTCGCGCTTAGCTGTAGTTCGTTACTTCAAAGAACATGGTGGTCTTCCTTGTAATTTAAAGTTTTTTATTGAAGGTGAGGAAGAAATTGGCAGTCCAAATATAGAGAAATACGCCTCAGATGCTGCAAAATATCTCACTTGCGATGCCGTTATTTGGGAAGGCGGCGGTAAAAATGAAGCAGAGAAGTTTCAAATTATTGCTGGTACTAAAGGAATTGCCTCATTTGAAGCCAAGGTCACTACAGCTGAGTCTGATGCACACTCTTCTTTAGCACCGTATCTTGATAATGCTGCTTGGCGGCTTGTTCAAGGTTTATCATCATTATATGGGGCTAATCGCAATATCAAGGTAGATCACTTCTACGATAATGTTCAAGCATTATCCCCATATGCAGCAGAACAAGTTAAACAACAAGAAGCAAGCTTTGATGCAGCAACTGTAATAAACGCTTTTGGAGTTACTCAAGGAAAACTTTCTGTAAATAATCCCTTTTCAGCAGTAATGACTGAACCGACTATTACTATTAATGGCCTTTCAGCTGGTTACGAAGGAACTGGTGTCAAAACGGTTATACCACGACAAGCTACTGCTAAACTTGATTGTCGTTTAGTCCCTGGACAAGATCCTGAAACTATTGTGGGTTATCTTCAAGATCAACTTGTTAAAAATGGTTTCCCTGATATCAAATTACACTTTCTTCTAGGGGAAGATGCTTACCGTACTGATCTAGAAGATCCTTTCATTCAGTTAAGTAGCCGTATTGCTACAGAGATTTATGGACCTGATAAAGTTGCCCTAATTCCTAATCAACCAGGCGGTGGGCCAATGCTTCCATTTTTCAAAATTACCCAAGCACCATTAATGGGGATTGGTGTTCATTACGCTGCAAGTACTCCTCATGCACCTAACGAAAATATCCGTATTTCTGATTATGCGCAAGCATCTGGTTATCTTGCTCGTTTGTTGGAAGAATTTAGTCAACAAGCATAAAATACTATAAAGATGGAAAAATCACTGAAGGTTTCGTTATTTATAACGTTTATCTTCAGTGATTTTTTAGTAAGTACTTTATAATGAGCTGAATATGAAAAAATTTGAAATCCCCCTATACTA
>OODN01000352.1_pt1 | contig 30905 bp, 35 predicted proteins | sample 1671651 | NCBI WGS metagenome assembly OODN01 (sample SAMN06348178, study PRJEB24527) | human gut metagenome | biome: human gut; feature: ankylosing spondylitis patient; material: feces | host: Homo sapiens | place: China | collected 2015-10 | reverse complement strand
AGTTCTTCCATTTCAGATTGGATATCTCTTACACTCATACCACAGGCATAAAGACATATTATTTTTTTATCTAGTTCATTACATCCAGTTTATAACAGCATCTTTTCTTGGAACTGTTCTTTTGTATTTAACATCAGGATATCCTATTACTAAACATGATAATAATTCATCAGAACTATTTACACCAAGGAAATCTAAGATATGTTTATTGTCTTTAGCAGCAACTATTGAAAAACCACTGAAGAAAGTACCAAGACCTAAGGCGTTAGTTATAAGTTCCATATTTGAAGAAGCTAAACCAGCATTTACATTGTTTGGAGAAGCTACAAATATGGCAACTGGAGCATTGAAGAATATTTTATCGTTTTTAATTGGGTCTTGTTTATACATTTCATATGAATGAACCCACATTTTTGCATATCTTTCTAAATAAGAAGTTTCAGGTGTTAAATTAGCTAAAATTGCCTCACCTTTTACTTTTAAACTTTCATAAACTAAATCTCTAAGTTCAGCAAGTTTTTCACTAACTACTATATAAGAAACATCTTGACTGTTTGTTGAAGTTTGAGTAAATCTTCCTGCTTCAATTATTTTTTCTATTTTTTCTTTTTCAACTTCTTTATCTTTGAATCTTCTTACACTTCTTCTGAATTTTATGAAGTTAAGTAAGTTGTCAGCTTCCACTGAGAAGCTCTCTTTATCATAAGGAATAACTTCTTCCATATTATAATCATCAGTTGATACAGCTTCTACTGGACAAATAGCTATACAGTGACCACATTTGAAACATCTTTCGTTGTTTATTTCAGCCTTGTTATCTACTAAAGAAATAGCAGAAACTGGACAATCTTTTACACATTGTGAACAACCTATACATTTTTCTTTATTTACATTAAACATTACATTTCTCCTTTTTAATATATATATAAGTAATTTGACATTTATATATATAAAATTTATAATTTTTTTTGTTATTAAAAATATTGAATAATATAACAATGAGATTATAACACTACTGAATGAATAATGTCTAATTGAAAATATTCATAAATATATAACTAAAAGTTATTGATTTTTAATGTAAAAGGAGATAAAAATGAACTTACAACAACTGGAGTATTTTAAAATAATAGCAGAAACAAAGAATTTCACAACAGCATCTGATATATTATCAGTTACTCAACCAGCACTAAGCAAAGCCATATCCAAGTTAGAAGAAGAGCTAGATGTTAAACTTTTTCAAAGGGAAGGAAGAAATATCAAGATTACGGAGTTTGGAGATGTTTTTTTGAAATATGCCAAAGGAGCTTTGAGTGAAGTTGAAAAAGGTAAACTTAAATTAAAAGAGATGAAAAATAATAGTGATATGATTATATCAATATCTTCAACTGCTTGTATTGGGGCAACTTTTATACCTTTTTTTATAAGTAGCTTTTTTAATGATAATTCGAAGGTGAAGTTTAATATTGATAATCAAAGCACAGATGAAATTTTAAAAGGAATAAAAAACAACCATGTTGATTTTGGATTTATAAGTGATATAAAGGATTTAGACAAATATAATAATTTGGAAGCTATTTTAGTTAAAAAGGAAGAATATGTTTTAATTGTTCCTAAAAACCATCCTTTAGCCAATAAGGAAGAAGTATATCTTAGTGATTTGAAAAATGAGTATTTTATAGCATACAATAATAAGTCTTCTGATGTGGAGAAATCTTATTCTGATTTAATAGGATATACACCGAAAATTTATGCAGAACCTAGTGAATCAAGTATACTTTCAGGTCTTGTGGCAGCAGGGGCAGGTATTGCCATAATTTTAAACACACCATTGATTAATACTAATAAGATTTCAGTTATAAAAATAAAAGATAAAATTGATGATAAAAGTATTTATATGGTGTGGAATAAAAATATTATTCACAATAAAAATAAAATAGAATTTAAAAATTATGCTTTAAATATGAGCAAAAGATGAAGGGACTGTAGGTAGTTTTGTGTAAATACAAACTTACCTACAGTCCCAAAAACCATATTACATAAAACACTTTTACTATCATAGCTAAAACATTCCATACAATTGAATAGTAATTACTATTAACTATTCCAATTGACATTATACTATATTTAAATTATTTATATATTTTGTAGTTACACCATTACCTACCTACAATCTGTCTAACAGCCACCTCACTAATACCAAACCTATTAGCAATCTCCCTATAATTACCTCCATCAAACACTTCTTTCATAATCCTATTTCTAGCCTTTTTAACAATAGCACCCTTACTAGGAATATAAACATTACTCCCACCACAATACTCAACCAAACTAATAAAAGTATCCATTCCAAAAATCTCAACTAAATCCTTACATCCCTGTGGAACATCATCCACCCTAATAAACTCTAAAATCTTTTCTTCCATAAAATCACCCCTATAATTTATTACCGTTACCAAAGAACTTAAAGTATAAACTTTTTTCTAATTAGAGGTAATTTTTCTTTAATTTCCTCTATTTAGACAAACTCTAAGGTTTTTTCGTCTCTTTGGTAACACTAGCAATATTCGTTGAAATTTAAACGTTTTACCCGTTACCAAAGGCGTTACCAGAGGTGTTACCGTAAATTTTTCGGTAACACCTTTTTTAAATAACCGTTACCAAAGTCTATTTTTCGGTAACGCCTTCGGTAACGCTAAAATAGGTCTTTGGTAACGCTAATGTTTTCTTAAAAAAGCCCTTTGAGTTCCATAAAACTTTCCAAACCTAAGTTTACCTTGTCCCTCTTTTAAACTTTCCCAGCCATCTATCCTTCTTAAAATTTCATTAATCTCCATTGCATTACCCCTATGAAAATTCTTTATATCTCCTCCAAATAGCTCAACCCAAACTTCAACACTACAAACTTTTTCTCTTAATATACAATCATTATCTACTCTTAAAAATTCACTTTCACTTATATATCTTCTTCTTTCATATATGTCCATATTGTACCAGTTTTTAGGAAGTTTAATATCTAAGTACTCCTTTATCATACCTTCCTTGCTATTACCTTCTAAGTGTTTTTCTTGTTGCATGGTTGCTTGTTTTTGAATATCTCCTTCTAAGATTAACTTTTCACCTTTTTTGTAAAAATGCATAGCTTCTGCCCAAATCATATCTATTTCATGCTTATTTAAATCTTCAAATAAATTCTTTTTAGGTTTATTTACTCCAACCATAAGTGGCCAATATCTTCTATTACCTGTTCTATCTTTTAAAAATTCAATTTCATTTGTAGTTCCAAAAAATACACATTGTCTTTTAAAGGTTTCAACCCTTCTTCCATAGGCTTGCCTATAACTATCTTCTGTTTTTGATATAAAGTGCTTTACTGATTCTGCCTCTGCTTTTTTAGTTGCCGATAGTTCTGCCATTTCTAATATCCAAGCGTTTTGTAATTGCTCATAGGCTTCTTTTCCTTGCACTGTATTTATAGAATCCGAATACCAATGTTTACCCAACAAACTTATTATATGGCTTTTACCTAATCCCTGCTTACCAACTAAAACCATCATATAATCAAATTTAGTACCAGGTTTAAATATTCTAGTAACTGCTGCAACTAACATTTTTCTAGTTATAGCTTTTGTATATTCACTATTTTCTGCTCCTAGATAGTCTATCATTAAATTGTCTAATCTACTTACATTATCCCAGTCAAGAGAGTTTAAATAATCCCTTACTGGATGAAATTCATTTCTTTTTTCTATTATAGATACACCGTCATATATTCTATGTGGAGATCTTATCTTATAAACTACATCTAAATACATTCTAAGATTTGCATCATCACTGTCTTGCCATACATCACCGTTTTCTTTATCAACTACCTTTTTCCATGGTAAATCACCTTTTATAATTGTTCTATTTGAAAATAAGTTGTAAGCTATTTTGCCTTTTAAATTTTTATCATTTTCAAGTATTGTTACTATATTCTTAATACTAGATTTATAAAGTCCATTTTTATCTACCTCTAGCTTTAATGTCCAACTATCATTTATATTATCCTCTTCACATACAGATGAAAAATCATTTATAGCTTTTTTTAATTTGCTTTGACCAAGTTCAAGCATTACTTTTTCGTCTTTACTTATAAACTCTATCATCTTTGTATATGATGGTAGCTTGTTTATAGGAAGTTCTTTAGATACATTTGTATCTAAATGTGAAAACTTATGAAGTCTTACTAAGTCAAAAGAATTACAAAGTTTATCACAACATACATCAGTACTATGATGAGAATATGCAAAATTACCATTTTCATAGATAACCACACCATTAGAAGTGCTTCCATTTATATATGTGTATCTATCTTTAGTATCACCTTTTTTATATACATCATATAAAAACTTATCAATTACATCATATACATTGTAAGCTCTACAAAATGCACCTATTATATTATCTTTTAACATTGGGTTTTCTTTAATGTTATTATGTAAACTATTTAGTTTAGAATTTGATTTACTTAAGTTATCCAACAAACCTTCATCTTTACAATCGCTATATTTATTTAATATATCTAAAGGATCTAGAAAGTCTTTATCTATTAATTTAAACACATACTCCCCATCTTTAGATGTAGATGGAAAGTACATAAGCCTTGACGGTGAGTAGGTAGTATCATCAAAATAATCTATACCTATATCAAAAGCAATCTTTCTTGATACTTTCTCATATTGAATTGGATCTACACTATTTTTTAATGGAATTATTATTCTAAACCTTGGACTTTTTTGTGTATGTTTATGTGTACTATATATACACATACCAAAATCAATATTTTTCTCAAGGTCTTCAATCATTCCCTCATATCCAAAGTCTACATCTAGTGTTATTAAACTTCTATTTATTATAGTATCTTTTTTCCTTTTTCCATCCTTTAAGTTTCCACCTACAAATCCACCAACATCTTTTATATTGTCTTGTATATCTTTAGGAAAGTTTATATACTCATCAAAGGTTTCATTTGTATATTTTGTGTTTTTAATATATTTATCTATAAACTCTGAATAAAGTATACTTAAGTTTACATAATTTAATTCTTTTCTACTTTTTCCTATAGCTACATTTATAATTTTGTCGTATTTCATAATATCCCCCATTTATAACCTACTTTTTATAATAATTGCTTTCAAAGCCATCAGCTCTTAATTTTAATCCCTTTAAATATCTGTTTTCCTCACACATTATTTCACAAATTTCTTCAACGCTTGATACTCCATTTTCTACTTCTAGAACAATTTCATCATGAACGTGCATTACAATGTTAAATCCCTTATTTCTTAAATTCATCATAGCCTCTCCTAATACATCACGAGCTATGGCTTGTACAATATTTTCTACTAACTTTCCACCATAGGTAGTAAGTCTAGTATTCTTTTTAGTTGTAGAGTCTACTCCTTCATAGGTTATAACACTTTTGTTAAAAGCATTGTTATAATCTATTCTTGGTCTTATATATGAAAGTCTTCTACCAGATGGTAGTTTAATAAATAGTATATTTCCTTCATATATAAAACTAATATTTTTATCTACATGAACAATACTTTTATTATTAACAGCTTCTATAAAGGCTTTTTCAACAGTGTTCCATAGCTTAACAATATTTGTATTAGAGCTTCTAAAAGCCCTTACAATTTCTATAAGCTCACTTTCACATAAATTCATATTATAAGCACCCATACTAACTAAAGCTTTAACCCCTCCTTGATATCCTAGTGCTAATTCTGCAATCTTTCCTTTTTGCCTTAACTCACTTTCTTTAGTTATTTCATCAATATCTACTTTAAACATTTTAGATGCACTAGCTTCATAAATTTTCCCATGAGTATTAAATACATCTATTCTCCATTTTTCATCTGATAAGTAAGCTATTATTCTTGCTTCTATTGCACTAAAGTCAGCTATTATAAATCTATGGTTTTTCTTTGGTATAAAAGTTGTTCTTATTAGTTGTGATAATATATCCGATAAGTTTTCTTGGTTGTATAAGTATGAATTTATATTGAAATCATAATTAAAATTCTTTTTCCTACTAGGAAAATTTGTATTAATTCCATTCCTTATTTTTTCTCTAACTTCTTCTAAATTATCCATCTTATTTTGTGGAAGGTTTTGAACTTGTACAAGTCTTCCTGCCCATCTTCCAGTTCTATTTGCTCCATAAAACTGAAATAACCCTCTTATTCTTTCATCATTACACATACACCTTTTCATAGCTTCATACTTTTTAGTTGAAGTTTTGTTTAACATTGCTCTAAGGTCTAGCACTTCTTTTATTTTTTCATAATGAGGATTTTTTTGAACTTCACAACTATTTAATAAGTCAACTACACTTTCTTTACTAAGTGAGTTTACCTCTACTCCTAAGGATTTTAAATAGTCTTTCATTTGATTGTTGCTTTTAGGATTATTTATATTAGTTATAGTTTTAAGTTTTTCTATTAAATTACTTTTAAAAATATTATCATAATAAATAGCATTTTTTAGCATTGTACTATCTACCAAAACACCTCTATCATTTATTTCTTGATCTAGTTCCCATAGCTTTTGCTCACTTTCTGGTAACTTAACTTTTTCTAAAACTTTTCTTATACTTCGCTCAACCCTTACATCATTTATACAATACTTTTTAAACTCTTCGTATTTTTTAATTGCTTCGTCTTTTTTAGTACTTTCTATGTTTGAAGTTAATAAATCAAGGTTTTCCTTTTTCATAAAAAACCTTATTAAACTTTTACCTTCTTCAAGTTTTTGCTCTTTTAACCTTAAAGTTTTAACCACATTATCAAGTCCATGTGGTAATCCTAAGTATAGTGAATGAACTTGTGTACATCTAAACATCTTAGGACTTAAGTATGTGTTAAAGTATTTTGATAAGCATACTCTTTCAAAGTTAGCATTAAAAGCAGTTTTTATTACATTTTCATCAAGTATATCTTTTTTTAATTGTTGTGGTATTTTTTCATTGTTTTTTAAGTCTATAATTTTAATTTCTTCATCATCATAAGCATAGGCAATAAGCAGTATTTCAAAGTCATTTTGGGTATATTTATAGACCCCACTTTTTGTAAGGTCTATACTCCCATAAGTTTCTATATCAATAGATAAAGTTTTCATTATACTAATATCCCATCATTAACTACACTAAAGTCATCTACTGCACTTGCTCTATTTACAATTTTCTCACCGTCTTTTAGCTTTTGAAGATTTAATAATTCACAAGATATACCACAGTTACCACTTTCTTTGTGATTGTATGGATAAAAGTTTATACTAACTCTTGCTAAACAACCATTGTATAATTCATCTGGACTTAGTATTTTTAAATCTTTATCAACTATTTGTGGTCTATATTTTGAAGTTGCATTTATATAAAAGCTATCTTCATATTCTTTTCTTCCTGTTGCGTCCCCATCTTTTAAGCAAGTTATTAAATTATCTGGAACTTTCCCACCCCATATATCAAGTCCATTTTTAGTAGCATTGTATATTCCTTCATAGATTTTATCCATAGTATTACTTTCTTTAGGTATTATAATTGTTATGCTGTATTTAGGCTCTGAAGATAATGCGTTACTTCTTGCCTCTTTTATATTTACATAGTTTAATTTTACGCTCCCAGTTACTACTTTAGTGTTAAGTTTCATTTATTTTCCCCCTTATATTTTATTGTTTTTCAAAGATATCATCATATTGGTAGTTTAAAGCCTTTTTTATGCTTACAGCTACTTTTAGTGATGGGTTTCTTCTTCCGTTTTCTATCATTGAGTAATGAGTTCTGTGTATGTTTACACTTTTTGATAGACTTTTTTGAGTAAGATTTTGTTCTTTTCTAATTTTTTTTAATTTTTCCCTCATAATTTCTCCCTTTGCCATTTTGGTTATCAAAAGATTACTTTTGGTAACTTTTATATTTTTATTATAGTAGTTGTTAATATTAATATCAATATTTTTTTCATATTTTTGGTAACTTTTTTATTATAGGTTTATTATCGGTAACTTTTTTATATAAAAATACACTGTCGGTTTTCTCGACAGTGCATCCTCTATTACTCTCCGAAATATTTTTCAATAAGATCATATTTATCTTTATTTTCTACGTTCATATTTATATATTCTACATTTTCAATACCACAAATTCCTAATGTACCTTTCACTACAACAGTTTCTATAGGGTTATTTAATCCCTCTATTAAATATTCACTATTAGATTCTGATGTACTAATAACTAATCCTGACTTAATATTGTTTAAAAGACCTTTAGGTTTATTGTTTTCTTCTGTAAAAGCAAACTCTTTTAAAAATACTTTATCAAAGAAACCTTTAAGTATTGCTGGTACATTGTTAAACCATAGTGGGAATACTAATATTATTTCATCACTTTCTTTTAAGTGTTTTTGGTATTTTTTTACTAGTTCATCATCTGTTTCGCATTTACTATAAAGTTGTTCTTGTTTTGCTGTCATTACTGGATTGAAATTGTCTTTGTATAGGTCAATTACTTCATATTGTACTTTATTTTGAGTAAGTATATCTATTAATTTATTTACTATTTCTTTTGAAAAAGATTTTTCATTGTTACTAGCAAGTATTATTGTAGATTTCATAATTATACCTCTTTTATTATTTGTATTTACACACTATATTTTATCCATTGAGGTATATATTATTATATATTTTTATCAATTTTTATTTAAACTCATTTTTAAGTTAAAAAATATCCCTATAATTACATCCCTGATACACATTGAAGTTTAACTTGTTCCATTACATCTTCAATAGCCTTTTCACTCTTATTTGGTGGATAATCATATTTTTTCAACAACTTCTTAATATGCATTCTCATCTTTGCCTGTGCTTGCTTTCTTTCATGCCAAGCTGGGCACATATTCTCTTTAACAGTTTTAGTTAAATCCTTTGCAATCTTTATCAAAATATCATCTTCCATACTAGCAATTACCTCTGGATCTGCTGTTAATACATCAAAAAATGCCTTTTCTTCGTATGTTAAATCTATTTCATCTCCAGATTCTATAGCTTTTAATAACTCATGCTTAAATTCTACTAAAGCCTCTAATACTTCAAATACATCTTTTTCATCATTACGGTTATTGTACTTTTCTATTATCTTTTGTAACTTTTCACTAAATGCCCTACTTACAATAATATTTTTTTGCTTTACTTGTTCTACTTTATCCTTCATAGCCCTCATTAGTATGTTAGTTGCTATATTCTTTTGAGGTAACGCTCTTAGCTTATTTATATTATCTTCATTTAATAAATCAAAAGTTTCTTGTGAGCCTGCATTAGTTAAAACAATTACCTCATCACCTACTATAGCCTCTTCTAACATCTTTGATATTCTAGCATTTACTTCTTTTAAATCCGGCTTTCCAGTTCTTGTTGTTTTCATAATAAAAGATCTTACTGCCATAAAGAATGCTATTTCATCTTTAGTTCTCTTTGATAATAGGGCTGTGCATATTTTATAAACATCTTTTAATTTTTTAGTTTGTTCCATAAAGGTGTTTTTTCTTTGCTCTATAAATTGAACAAATTCTGCTCCATCTCTAATTAACTCATACCTTACCTTATCACTATCACCAAAGAAAGGCTCATAATCAAACTTATGAAATTCATTTCTTAATATTTCTAATATGTCTAATGCTATTATCTTAGCTTCTTCATTTTCTTGTATCTTGTCTTGGTCTCTAGTAGTATAAGTTTTAAGTGCATCAAATAGCTCTTTTTTAAGTCCTATATAATCAACTACTAATCCTCCACTTTTACCAGGATATACTCTATTTACACGAGCTATTGCTTGCATTAAATTGTGAGCTTTCATCGGCTTATCTATATACATAGTATCAAGTGAAGGAACATCAAATCCTGTTAGCCACATATCAACTACTATAACTATTTTAAACTCACTATCTAAATCTCTAAATTCATCTTCTCTTTCTTTTTGAGTTTTCTTAGTTCCTATTAGTTTTGCCATTTCCTCACAGTCTTGATTATTTGTTGTCATAACCATCTTAACTTTATTATTCCAAGTTGGTCTTTGCTCTAAAATTTCCTTATACATCATATATGCTGCTTTTCTTGAGTATGCAACTATCATAGCCTTTCCTGCTACTAGATTTTCTCTATCTTCATAGTGAGCTATTATATCTTTTACAACTTGTTTTATTCTATCTTCATCACAAATAATTTGCTCCATACGAGACATTTGCTTTTGACTTTGCTCAACTATATAATCCTCTACACCTTCATTAACTTGCATATTATAATATTCATTATCTATTAAATCCATTTGGTGTCTATCTAGTTTTACTTTTGCTAGTCTTGATTCATAATATATTTTAACAGTAGCTCCATCCTCTACTGCTTGTGTCATATCATACACATCTATTAAATCACCAAATACTCCGTAAGTGGATTTATCAGTTGTTTCTATAGGAGTACCAGTAAATGCTATATATGTTGCATTAGGTAGAGATTCCCTTAGATATTTTGCATATCCATACTTCATCTCTCCAGTATTAGTATCTAATTTTCCATCTATATTGTATTGAGTACGGTGAGCTTCATCTACCATTACCACAATATTTTCTCTATCACTTAATAAGCCTGTTTCTTCTACGAATTTTTGAATAGTAGAAAATATTACACCACCAGTTTTTCTTCCTTCTAGTATTTCACGTACATCCGCTCTACTTTCACATTTTATAGGTTCTTGTCTTAAAAACTCATAGGCTGAACAAAAAGTATCATATAACTGACCATCTAAATCATTTCTATCAGTTATTACTAGTATAGTTGGGTTGTTTAACTTATTGTGCTTTACTAAATTACCTGCTAAGAAAGTCATAGAAAAACTCTTACCACTTCCTTGTGTATGCCAAATTACTCCTGCTCTACCATCATTTTCTACTGCATGAACTACTGAATTTATAGCCTTTTTCATACCATAGTATTGATGATATTGAGCCATTATCTTACCTTTTGGAGTAAATAGTATAAAGTTTTTTATTATATCTAATAATCTAAATTTATCAAACATACCATAAATTAAGGTATCTAAATTTCTATAATCTATAGAGAATAAGTCTTTTATTTCTTCATCTCCATTAACTTTTTTCCATGCCATAAATCTATCTATAGGTGCTGTAATAGTACCAGCTTTAGTGTTTACTCCATCACTTATTACTAAAAAGGCATTGTAGTAAAATAATGATGGTATATGAACTTCTTTGTAGTTCATTAATTGCTTGTAGGCATCTTCAATATCTACTTCTTCACGAGAAGTGCTTTTTAGTTCCATACAAACTATTGGTATACCGTTTATGTATATTATTACATCTGGTATTTTTTTATTTCCATCTTCCACTATTTCTAATTGATTTACTACTAAAAAGTCGTTATTTTTTATATTGTCATAATCAATTAATTTTATAGTGTAATACTTTGTTTCTCCATTTATAAAGTCGGTTACTTCCACACCTTCTGTAAGGTATTTGTGAAATAGTTTATTGTTTGTAAATACATCATTAGTTTCAAAGGTACGTATTTTTCTTATAGCCTCTTTTATTGAGCTTTTTGGTATTTCTTTATTTATATTTATAAGGCGTTCTTCTAATGTGTCTAGTAGAAGAACTTCTTTGTTATCTCTGTTTAAGTTACTTCCATGTATATATGTGTAGTCAATTTCTTTTAGGTATTCTATGACTACATTTTCTAGGCTTTCTTCTGTAAACATCATTTTCCCCCTAGGTTATAAGTTTCTATTATAATTATAATGATTTTTTGCAAAAAATAAAAGCTAGTCGTTTGACTAGCTTCACTTAATATATTTTTATATTATCTTAACCTTAGGCTTATATGAACTATATGTTGACCAACTTAAAATACCATCATGCTGTAATCTTCCAATAAGTATACATGGATGTATTTTTATAGATTCAGAAAAATCTTTTATACTAGATATTGTCATATTTCCTTTTAATTTAAATTTTTTATACTCATCATCCGGTATTAACCAATTTCTAGCTATATTATCAGCTTCATCTTCTAATACTAACTTATCTTCATCTTGCATATGAAAATCTTTGCTGTTATGTTCAATTATATGTGCTATTTCATGCATTAATGTAAACCAAAAAGAATCTGCTCTTTTTCCTTTTAATGTTAATTGTATTATTGCTTGTTGTCCTTTATTTATCCATTGAGTTGCTCCAATTACATTTGTATTAGGAAACTTTTCTACTAAAACAAGTGCTATTCCACATCCTGCTAATAATTCTACTAGTTCCGTATGGAATTCATCTTGATTTTTTAATGTCATTTTTCTGATTTTATCTATAGACAACTTAAGCTTTTCTAAATCAAATACTTTTATCTTTATATCTTTTGCTTTTAATTCTCCCTCTTTAAGCCAAGATGCTAAAGCATACTCACATCCATTTACTTTAATTTGTTTTCTACATGCAACTTGCATATCTGTTATACTAGTAAGATCATCTGTATTAAAAAATCTTCTTAAATTTATTACTTGTTGATTTTTAGACTGTAAATTTTTACCTTTAACTTTATCGACTCTTCCTATTTTAGCTATATGAGAATATGGTATTTTAGGGAGTATTTCTAACTCATCTATACTTACTTCTTTCTCAAAATTTAAACTAGCTATTCCATTTTTATCAACTATTTTCTTTGCTAAATCATATAAGCTAGATTTTTTTGATTTATCTAATATTTTATCTTGTATTTTTTTTTCTAAAATATTGACTATATACATATACTCAACTTCTTTAAATGGTGCAAATTCACCATATACTATAGATAGTGTATTCAAATCTTTAGCTGATAATATTCCTACTTGATAATTTGTTTGTTTGAAATCTTTAATTAATTTAGTAGCTTCTTCCCTAGTCATTTGTGACACTAACGTTCCTTGACTGCCTATGCTTCTTACGTATAGATATATATTACTCATTTATACCACCTCCTCTACAACCTCAATAACTCTTCTAATTATATATTCACTAAATGTAGTTTCAATACCTTCAATATTAATAGGTATATTTTCTAAATGTGATTTTAAATCTATTATATATTTACTTTGAATATTTAAATTCGTTATATACATATAATGCTCTAATAAAGTCATTTCTAAACTTTTATTTTCTTCTATATTTTTAACCAATATATCTGCTACTTTTTCTCTATACTTTGATGGATTATTTATAATTTCCCATATGTAATTTTCAAATTTGAATCCTTCATTTTGTGGCAATTCATCAATCCATTTTCTAAGACTTAATGCATAAGATATATCTCCATTAACTTTATATATATTCTGATGGGTATAAAAATTTAATATAGCATCTACTTTAGACCATATTTGTATTTCAATTCTAAAACTTTTCGGATTGTTCATAAAGTATATATGTATACCTCTATATCCATCATCATTAGCTTTAGATTTTTCCCTAAAGTCTATTTTTTCTATTTTATAATTTTTATTATCCGCTATTTCTGTAATATATCCTATTATATTATCAATATTATTTTCTGTTATAATTCTAATACCTACTATATCATTAAAAACTTTTTTTATAGGTCTTTTTTTACCTAAGTTTTTGTTCCATTTATTTTTAATAGAAGTTATTGTTTTTGTTCTACAACTGATATTATCCATTGTCTTTATCATACTATCTAATTTTTCGATATCTTTATTAGATATATAATCTAGTATTTTTTCTAGTACTGTATCAAACCCTAATTGTTTATCTACTTTTTCTAGATTATGATTTAATGATGGTAAATCAACATTTTTCATATTTATATCATAGATAGTATAGATAATATTTTCTATATTTTCTTTATTCATTTGGATTTTTCTCCATATTTGTCAATATAATTTGTTGTATTATTATATCATATTATTTTAAATAAAAAAAGACTCACCAAGGTTCGCTTCATCAAGTAAACTTGAGATAGGCGTCGTGAGTACTGTTAATATTATTATATATATTTTATAATATTTTGTAAACCTTGCTAACTCTGTGATAAATAATATAAATCTACCTATGATATACTACTTAAAAAATCCATAATACCACTCTTTCTCTTAAATACATTTCAATTACTATAGTTAAAATATTTTATACTCAGGTATTTATATATAAAAATAAGGCTTGTCGTGCATTAACAAGCCTTCTCTCTTTACTTTCTATATCTCACTATCATATTTACTTAGTAATATACCTTCATTAGTTATACCTACTCTATAGCCTTTATCTACTAATTGATTTATTACTTTATCACTTAATACGGTCATCTTATCCGAAATACGCACATAACCAGCACCCTTTAACGCCATTTTCAATACGCCATCAAACTCACTTTTAGATATGCTTATAGGATTACCATTCTCAAATGCACGCCTTAATATATCATCTTTTTGTATATGGTTTTCTGTTACTATTATCACATTATTTGCGATTTCATTTAGTAGACTATCTTTTTCCTTAGACCTCAATATCGCATTTCTTAGCATTTTCATCCCACTTGCCCCCTTATATTACTCTACTAATATAAGTATATGCTACCATCCAAAATAATTACCTAAAAATAAAAGAGATGCCTAAGCATCCCTTATTATATACTATAACCATACTTTATCTATTATATTTTGGAATATTTGATATATTCATAACATTGTCATAAAATTAGCTGACATAGCCTATTTTTTATATAAATAAATTATTTATTTACTTCTTAATTTTAATTATTTGTTTCCAAATTATATATAGAATTATCTAAACTTTCTATGTTATCTTTTAATCCTCTTATAGAACTCTCTATATCACTTATATCTCTTTTTATATAATCAACATCATATTCAATATTGTTGATTGATTCTTCATTATTTCTAGATTTACTATTTACAGTACTAATATCATATTCCATATAATCTATCCTAGTCTCTACATCATCTATTCGATTTTCTATGTTATATACATTATTTTCTACTCGCTCTATGCTATCTTTAATTAATAATATTTCTCTTATAGACCTATCTATTTGTTTTCCTTCTTTATCAACATAATATGTATTAGGTTCATCTTTACAATTAGTACATTCTATTTTTATAATTTCTTTTTGTCCATAATCATATCTTTTTAATTTAAATAATTCATTTGAACAACTTTTACATTTACTTTCATATGTACTATATTCTCCACAATTTATATATACTTTCTCATTACATACTATGCATATTGCTTCTGAATTTTCACAAACTGGATTTATTTTAAAAATAACTTCTCCACATCTTTTGCATGACTTTGTTTTTGCCATTTTATCCCCCCTAGTAAATATTTAATTATTACTAGTCTATTCCACTATAAATATATTTATTATACCTTTATTTCCCCACTCATAAGTTTAGGAAGTAAACTATCTCTTATTTCAACTATAGTTTCTATATTACTTAAATTTTCCTCTATACTTTTATATACGGGTATAATAATTTCCTTAAACCTATTCATAACTTTATCAGTAGGTACTAATACTGGTATATCCTTTATTACATATAATGGTAATTTAGGTTGTGTCGATCCAACTGCTCTTGTTTTAATAAGATGTTGTATCTCACCATAATTTAAATATAACTTCATATAATACTTTTCTATATTATTACAAATTATTCTAGCCATATTTTCGGTCAAACTAGCTCCATCTAATTCTTTATTTATACTTCCTACTAATCCAATTGTACCTGCTATTGATATATATAAATCACTATATTCAATTATATATCTGCTAATCTTTTCTCTAGTTTCCTCATCTATATATTTTATACTATTCATATTTACATATCCACTTGTTATATCTGTTACTCTTAAATATGGATATTCTGTTTTTTCATCTAATACTATTTTTCCCTTAGGTAATCTTTTTCCACCTTTTACATCACATATATCACCTAATACTTTAACTTCCCATCCCTTAGGAATCATACCAAGCTCACTATCAATCATCTCTCCACCACTACTCTTATAAGGCTCACCATCTTCATTAGGAAACTCAAAATCAACAAACCATCTCTTAAAAATACTTTGAGCCATCTCTTCTAAAGTCTTGTTCATCTCATTATTTAACTCTATCTTGTCATCTAAGGAAGATAAAATATTAGCTATCTTTTCTTGTTCTTCTAATGGCGGTAATTGAATTTCAATATCTTTTATCTGAGAAGGACTAATATTGGCTTGATTAGCACTTCCACCTGCCATAGCAGCTAAGTTATATCTTACTTCTGGTTGAGTTAAATAATAGTATAAATAATCATAATTACAACGCTTTTCATCTACTATATATAATTTTCCAACTCTCTGATTTAGTAATAATTTTTTATCTTTAAGTCTTACTCTACCTATTTTTCCAACAGCAGATGCCAGTTGATTAATATTTGAACCATTTAAAGATATAAGTACATCATTGTAGTTTAAGGCAAATTTTATTTTTTCATTGTATAATTCATTAGATACATATTGTGTATCATTTATATCAATATTTGGAGGAATAATATTTTTAATTTTTACAACTGGAATTCCTTCATCTATAAAATCTTTAGTTTTAAATGCATATCCACTTAAGATGTCTGCTACTTCACCTAATTTTACTTTTTGCCACTCATTACAACTCATAGCCAATTCCTCCAAGTTGCTTTCTTATTTCTTCCTCAAGCTCCCTAGACTTCTTAAATTGATTAGCCAAAGTAGTAGTCAACCTTTCCATCTTTTCCTCAAATGGCTCACCATCATCTTCAACTTCCTCAATACCTACATATCTACCAGGAGTAAGTATATAATCATGCTCCTTTATCTCATCAATACTTGCAACCTTACAATATCCTTGAACATCTTCATATCCATCTTCATTTTGCCAAGCTATATAAGTATTAGCTATATTTTTAATATCCTCATCACTTAATTCTCTTAGCCTTCTATTTACCATATCCCCCATTTTACGAGCATCTATAAATAAAGTTTGTCCTTTGTGCTTTTTATCTCTATTAAAGAACCATATACATACAGGTATCCCAGTAGTGTAGAATAGCTTATCAGGTAATGCTACTATACAATCTACTAAATCATCTTCTAATATTTTTCTTCTTATATCTCCTTCACCAGAAGTATTAGAAGATAATGAACCATTAGCAAGTACTACTCCTGCCTTACCTTTTTGACTTAGTTTATCTAACATGTGCTCTATCCACCCATAGTTAGCATTTCCTTGAGGTGGTGTTCCCCATTTCCATCTAGCATCATCAACTAATAATGGTTGTCCCCAGTCACTTTGGTTAAATGGTGGGTTTGCTAGTATATAGTCTGCCTTTAAGTTTTTGTGTAAGTCTTCGTGGAAGGTATCTGCATTTTTACTTCCTAAGTTATTTTCTATTCCCCTTATAGCTAGGTTCATTTTTGCTAATTTCCATGTTGTAGGGTTACTTTCTTGTCCATATACACTTATATCAAATGTACTTCCACTATGTTCTTCTACGAATTTAAGTGATTGAACAAACATACCTCCACTTCCACAAGCAGGGTCGTATACATATCCTTTGAAAGGCTGAATCATTTCTACCATAAGTGCAACTATAGATTTTGGTGTATAGAATTCTCCTCCACCTTTTCCTTCGTTAGCTGCAAATTTTCCCAAGAAATATTCGTATACTCTACCTAGTATATCTTTTTCTTTTCCTTCTTTACCACCTACGTTTATATTAGTGAATAAGTCTATTATTTCTCCTAATATTCTTTTGTCTAGTTCTGGTCTAGAGTAGTTTTTAGGTAATACTCCTCTTAGTGAATCATTTTCTTTTTCTACTGCATCTAATGCACTGTCTACTATTTGTCCTATTTCTGCTTGTTTTGAGTGTTTTGCTATGTAATCCCAACGAGCTATTTCTGGTACCCAGAATACTCCTTCTGCTAAGTATGCATCCATATCTTCTGCAAATTCTTCATCTTCTTCTAGTAGTTCTTTATATTTTTCCATGAATGTATCTGAAACGTATTTTAAAAATATTAATCCTAATACTACGTGATACTACGTGTTTATATTCTGCTGCATCCATATTATTTCTTAATTTATCAGCACTTGCCCATAATTCTTCTTCAAATCCGATTGTTGCCATTATTACACATCCCTTCATTTGTTATCTTTTTACATTATATCATATTATCTAGCAATTAATAACAATGCTAGAATAAATACATAAATGTTATAAAGTTAGAAATACACATAGTTTTACTATAATAATGAAAAAGCTATTCTCATTTGAAGAATGGGTTTTAAACCCAACGGTCAACCTACAAAAAGACGAACACTACTTAATCTAAGAAGACCATTTCTCAATCATAATGGTGTCAATAGCTTAAACTTTTCACCTGAAACTGGAAAACTTGTTTTAACAACTGGAGATGGGGGCTCAGGCTATGATCCATTTAACTTAAGTCAGAATAATATTGAAATCTGCGGTAAAATAATTGAAATAGATGTAACTAAGAATACATCAGTAAATAACCCACCTGTAGTCACACGCTTTGATGAACTTCCTATATCTATTCAAGAAACCCTTACAGTAATGGCCAAAGGAGTTCGTAATATACCTGGCATTTCATTTCAAAGGTTTCATAACCAATATATAAAATATGTGGGCAATGTTGGTCAAGATTTGGTAGAATCAATTTTTTCATTTGTTAATTATAGACCAATACCTGTTACTCAACTTGTTCAATCTTATTTAAAATCCCAACCTGAAAAAGAAAAGTTTATTAATTTAGGATGGCGAGGATGGGAAGGTGATTTTCCTACTTCCCTTATAGCAGACTGCTCTAATAGCTCAACTTTGAATGATATAACAACTGCTTATTACAACGACGCAGTAAAAACTTCAACACAGCGTCTTTTACCTCTTGTTTGCTATTTTCATAAAGATTCACAACCAGATAAGTTGAGTGGTTCTGCACTTACAGGTGTTCAACCATATATGGGAAACAGAATACCAGATTTAACAGGAAGTGTTGTGTTTACTGATTTTGCCCAAAATGAAGAGTCAAAACCTCCAGTAAGAGGAGTTTTAGCTTATACAAGACCAACAAGAAGTTGTAAGCTAAATGATTTTAGTATTATTGAAACTGATTATAATTTTGGATCTGAATCATCTTATTATGTTTGTTTAGGTACAAATATGAATCAAACCAGACTTTATTTAGGTGTTTATGGCTCTTTTAAAGTAACTGATTTAAACAAAGGTACTATTTTTGAAATTCTTCCTTAACATTCATTAAATTCCTTAAATTAAATCTATAAACTAAAAAATACCCTGTCGGTATTTACGACAGGGTATTTTAGTTTCCATATTAAACTATATTAATTATCTACATAGATAATGCTTCTTTACCAATTTTACAATCTCTCTAGCTTCTTCTGCTTGTTTTTTAGGAACCTTAAATGATATAGGTGCATTGTAAGGTATACCATTTTGATTTATAGCTGAATTTCCATCAACACTTATTTTTATATCCACATCTAAATCAAAAGTAGATGCTGATTCAAATAATATACTTTTTATATTCTTACCTGGGAAGAATTTAACCTCTACCTTCTTACCACTTACACCTTGAACATCTAAAGTATATATACCATAATTTGTTAAAACTACAGAATCTCTTACAAACGTAAATGCCATTATAACATTTTCATCATCTAATAGATAATCAGATATTTGATGTTCTATATTATTGTTTATACTACCGTATCCAGCTATTTTATTAAAAATTGACATAAGTCTCCTCCAAAATTAAATGAAATATTTACAACATAAAAAATTATATATCGGGTAAACGTTTCTTACAATAGTAAATATTTTACAAGGAAGACTACTTATAATAAACAATATTCTAGCTTAAGAAGTACTAATCTAAAATTTTTATATCCATCAAAACTATCTTTAATTATCTTATTTTTAATATTCTTAACCAGACTTATCTTATTAATATTAAATCAATATTCTTATTATATAATTTTAAACTTAATGAATAGTAATTATGTAAAATTTTACAATACCTATCTATGATCTTCTTACATTCCTAGATTTTTTTATTGTAGCTATTTTACTAGCAGGTTGCTTTTTTATAAACTTTAAGTATTTATGTATTTTTTCATCATTCTTTAATTTATCTATACTATCTAACCTTATAGCAAGTTCTTTATTAGTATATAAAGCATGTATTTGTCTATGGCAATCTGAACATATATAAGATATATGTTCTTCATTTCCACCTTCTTCTCTAGGTAGTAAATGATGTTTTGTTAGTTTATCTACTTTTCTATCGCATAGTTGACATATATTGTCCAATTTTTACAACTCCTTATTGTTATTTAAATATATAATATTTTTTCCCACTTTTAATAAGGTTTATAAGTAATAGATAAACAACAAAACCCCGTCGGTATTTTTGACAGGGTTTTTATCACTTATAATTAACAATATTTCTAACCTGTGCTGTACTAATCCCAAACCTCCTAGAAACCTTCCTGTAATCCCCATCAAAGCTATCTCTAATCATTCTGTTTCTAACACCCTTAACAAGACTTGCCTCATTAGGAATATACAAATTGCTCCCACCAGCAAACTTAACCAAACTCTTAAAAGCATCCATACCTATAACATCAACAACATCAATAACTCCCTCAGGCAAATCATCCTTAGTTAAATAATCTAACATAAAACACCTCCATACCTTATAATCCTACAATATATATTCGATAAACATATATCCACATCCTACTAAATTCTTTAAATTTTTTAATATTTAATTAAAAATAAAATGCCTTAAACTATTGGTAAAACTATATTAGGAGGTAAACAAAATGAAATGGTATCTAGACTTTGGACATGGAGGAAAAGACTCTGGAGCAGTTTCTGCTAATAAAACAAAAGAAAGCGATACAGTATTAAAAATAGGAATGTTAATAAAAAATAACCTAGAAAAAAATAATGAAAAAGTAATAACTACACGTGAAAAAGACTTATACTATTCACTAGATTACAGATCATCTAAAGCAAATAAAGAAAACTGCGACTACTTTATAAGCCTACATATGAACTCATCAACTAATAAATCTGCCAAAGGAGTTGAGGTGTGGGTATATGATGAAAAAAGCAAGGTATATAACTTAGCAAAAAATATCTGCACTAATTTATCAAAAGATATAAACACACCTAATCGTGGTGTTAAAATCTCAAAAAACTTTTCAGTTCTTAGAAAAACTAAAATGCCCTCACTTTTAATAGAAATAGATTTTATTTCAAACTCTACAGTAGAAAATTATTTAAAAAATGACACCTACATAAAATCTATAGCAAACAGTATATCAAATTCATTACTAGCATTTGTTAATAAACCTATAGTTGATGATAATTTTTCATATTGCGTTTGTATAGGTAAGTTTAAAGATAAGGATACTGCCCTTTACTAAAAAATAATATTTTTGAGCAACGGATGTATCCGAAATACTTCGCCAACACGTTGCTCAAAGCGGGAGCGAGGATATATCTTTGGCGAAATAAAAATTAGCGCCCACACGTAGTTTAAAGTTTTTCGCCGACACGTCGCTCAAGCAAAGTGAATTTTTGTAAAATATTTTCTTCAAATACTTTAATTTATCACAAACCCTTATTTTCCTATAATTAATATCAAGAAGAACAAATCTTCTAATAAATAAACGGAGGTGGCTATATGGTTAATGAAATGAAAAATCCATCAAGCCTAAGAATAAAACTTGATTTAGGTATGGTAGATGGAAAAACAAAAGTAAAAAGCAAAACATTCTCATCATTAAAACATAATGCTTTAGCACAAAACGTATATGACGTTGGAGAGGCTTTAATGGCTCTTCAAGAATATGAAGTGATTGAAATAGCTAAGATAGATAACACTACTTTAGCTTAATATTAAATTTAAGGAGGTATAAATATGGAACAAACTAAAAGACTTGTAATGACTTTTAAAACTACTGATGATAAAAAGGTATCTTTATCAGTAGATAACCCAAGGGAAGATATTACAGAATCTGAAATAAAAGATGCTATGGATTTAGTAGTATCTAAAAATATATTTGCTCCAAATGGTGCTGATATAGTGTCTGCTGTTGAGGCTAAGGTTGTTGTTACAGACACTACAGCCTATGACTTAGAATTATAAAATTTACATTTAAAAAGCTATGCCAAGGTCCCCCCACCTTTGCATAGCTTTTAATTTATTGAAAGGATGTGCATTTATGAATTCTGAATTACAAACTCTTATAGCTTCTGTAGGATTTCCTATAGCCCTTAGTATGTATCTACTTGTAAGGATTGAAGGAAAGCTTCAGACTTTATCTGATAGTATTAATGAATTATCTAAAAACATAATTGGTATGAAATAGCTAGACTTGGATACTGCCCCAGTTCTAGCTATTTTTGATGTGATTTAATCCGTAAGATACCAAACCTTTTATTCGCTTTATATTAAGATTATGAACTAATTTATATTATTGTAGTATTTATAATAAATATTATTAATACTCTAAAAAGTCTTTTAGTTTATTAAATTCTATTATATATTTTTCTTTTACTAAGTTTACTATATTAACTGCTGTTTCTTCATCATACATATGAGATGTCCTATTTCTATCTAACATCATCTCTATCCATACATCACCATTATTTATCAGCTTATGTTTAAATGCACATCTTATTGTACTTCTTGGTGCTAGTGCTTCATCTAGTATACCTTGATCTTCTAGGTATAGCTTCATTACTTTCCAAGCTTGTTCAAATGTAAATTCAAACCTTTGTATAATCCCATCTATTATAATATCATCTGATATATCCTTTTTAAGAGCTTCTTCCAACCTTTTTAATGCCTTATAGAAGTCTTCTTTTCTTTCATCTAACTTTTTAGCCCTTATATATTATTATCCCTTCATTTTTTATATTTTCAATTAGTTTTTCTTTTGTTAATTCATTAAAATTTAGTATATCAAAACTTAGAGGTGTGTTTACTTCTTCTATATCCATAGTTACTTTCGCTTGTATTAAATGTGTTATTTTTTCTCCGAATAAACATAAATCTATATCTGAATTATATTTATTATCTTGTCTAGCTCTTGAGCCAAATAATATTACTTGTTCTATTTCTTTATATTTTTTAAATATACTCTCTAACTCTAATCTTAGTTTTTCTTCAATCACTTAATCACCTCTTACTATAGAATACTAAATATCTATTTACATCCTTTAATTAATACTTTTAATGTTACAATAATTATACATTATACTTTTATATTAAACAAACTAAAATTAAAAACTATTCTACTCAAAAAATATTATTTCACAATTTATAACAATTGTGAACTTTCTTATATTTTAATATTAATCACACAATTATCTAACATAGCCTATCAAAATAATCTAGAAATATATGACTTCTAAATATTCATATATTCAATTAATAATTAGAGCTAATTATTTGACTATTTTTACTTGATAGCATCTTCAATATATGATAATGCAATTGTCATTGCATCAATTATTTTTTTTAAACGTGTGTATGTTCCTGTCCCTTCCTTTGCATTAATCATCGCCTTTTCACTTTTACGAATAATAGATGTAACTTGATCTACTGATTTTAATAATTCTTCTTGTGTATAATTATGTTCTTGGTTTGTAACTAAGGCCTTTGAAATATATAAAGCTTTTATACGATTTCTAGTAAGTGAAAATTGTGGTGTTCCTTCTTTTAATTTAGGCTGTATTTTTTCACAATTTAAAATTGTAGAATCTATAAGATTTAAGGTATCTTCTATTTGTTTATCTGTATATTGGTTCATTTTATTCCTCCTTGTTTAGTTTTCAATTTCAAAAACTAATAACTTATATATCATATCAAAACTTATGGATTAAATAAATATTCATCAAAATATATGTTTTAGTAAACACAAAAGGATGTAGTTATAATTACTACATCCTTTTAAAATTACGCATTATTTAGATATTTGTGTGATAAATAAAGTAAAAATAACTAAAGTTATTGCAATCAAATATATTCCTATCTATTTTTTACTTTGTTTAATTTTATTTTTTAATACTGAAATTAACTTTTCAAGTAAATAACCTAAAATATATACTACCAAATAGTATTTTAAATATACATTTAACGAATCATTCATAAACAGCATTATTTTGTCTATAATAAAAAATACTGTAAGTGATAAAATCAATGGAATTATCCATCCTATCTTTTTTCTTGAACACATTACTCCCTCTATGAAAAAAGATATTGGTATAATACCTACTATTCCAACTATAAGTAAATCCTTAAATCTGAAAAAATACGATATAATGGCTATCACTAACATAGTTATTGTTGGAATAAAATTCCCAAATATATTCTTCTTCATCCTTATTTCTCCCCTATAAATATTAAATATATAATTTATAATAATTGTAAACTTTCTTCTATTATAAACCCTTTTTAATAGCTAGTATTGATTATTTTATTCATAAGTTCATTTTAGCATATGTGTATCTATATAGAAAAGACATTACCTTTATTAGATAATGTCTTTTCTATTTAACTAATTTAATGACATTTCTTTTCTTATCAATTCAATTTCTTCAATTGATAATTCTGTAAGGTCCATTATAGTTTCATTATCTAAACCTTTTAAAATACCTTTTTTAGCTATCTCTATAGATTTTTTCTTTTCACCTTGTTTTATACCTTGTTTTATTCCTTGCTCTATTCCTTTTTGTATACCTTTTTGTATTCCTTGTTTCTCAACTTCTGGATCATATAACGATTTAGTCATTGTAATCACCTCTTCTTCTAATTTATCATCATTGAAATAATTTCTATTTAAATATTCTATTAAATTTTGTATTGCTAGCAACATTTTATGAAAATCCTCTCCAAGTATTTCATTTTCACAAAATAGCTCTTTAGATTCATTGGCTAGTTTCGTAGCTAAATTTTTAGCTATAACCGATAATTGCTGTATCTTTAGTATGTCATTCTTTTTCTGTGCTACTTCTAATTCTTTTCTAAGACTAAATAGTTGAAGTGGAATAAGAGGATACATCTTTCTTTTTATAAGTTCTTCTTCTGTAAATTCCCAATATTTTATAACATCTACACAATATATAACTTCTTGATTATTTGGAAATATTATTTTTAAGTTTAATAAATCTTCTATGTTTTTATTTTCTTCAAAAAATATTACCTTTTGCTTTGGGAAGTATAAAGTCCTCATACTATTATCTATGTTAGAATTTTCTTTTGCTTTTTTGAACCCATATTCAAACATTCTAATTACCATAGTATTATCATTTTTAGTTTGAAACTCTAAATGATAGCTTATTTTATTATTATCTCTTTTTAATATATCAAAGAACATATCTCCACGAATAACACCTAGAGTATCTTCTATAAATTCATTATTACTAACTGTTAAATTAACTTCATTCTCTTTAAAATCTTCTTCAAATATGGCATTTAAAAGTTTTACAAGTACTTTATTTGATGTTGAAAATAGGTATTTTAGTATTTCATCTAATTTTACCTTTTCTTTTGTCTTGTTCAAGGTTTCACCTGCTTTCTTTATATAATTATAACTTAAAATATAATTATTTAAAAGAATGAAGTATTTGATAAAATGAATATAATATTAGTTTATAAATATTTTAATTTTTCTATATTTGAGTATAAAAAATAACTAAATCTTAGTATAAACATCTTAAAAATACTAAAATTTAGTTATCTTTATTTCTAACTTCTCATACAATTGTCTAACAAAACCTATTTTAATCCCCAACACCAAAGTCTGTATTATTAAAAAGTATTTCTATCTTAGGATTATCAACTAAATGCTTATACTTATTAGAAAACCAATTAACAAGTTCTTCATCCCTTTTAACACTTGAAGTATTATTTACAAAAACATTTATAGTAGCATGGTCAAAATTATTTAAAACGATATCCATATCTCTATCAATCATTTCCCTTGTTTGACCCTTAATACCTACCATAATACAAGGAGAATCAAAATATTCCTTTAACTCCTCAACAGTTTTAAATTTTGCATTTTTGTTTAAATATCCATTTCTAAAATCATAATCAAAAGTTTCAACACCTATCTTAAAAGTTATAGGTATCTCAAAATAATCTCTCATTTCTTGAATTCTATTTTTATAAGCCCAATGACTTTCTAAAAATAATTTTTCTATTTTCTTTTCCTTTATTATTTCTTTTATCTTAGCTAAAGTAGCCTTTGGAAGTTCAAAACAACTTCCTGAATTTATAACTTCTAAAACTTTATACTTTCCAGTTATGTTTTCTAAAACTTCAAAATTTACTTTATTTATTTCATCCTCAAAATTTGAGTTATCTAATATATAATCGCAAAAACTACACTTTCCCCATACACATGGAAAAGCTTTTAGTAATACTATTTCACGTTGATTTTTATTAGTTATTTCACTGTATCTATCCATATTATCTCCTTATTTATTCGTTGTCATAGAAGTTTTTAATGCTTTAGGCATAGAATTTACTACTATACCAACTAATACAACTGCTAAAAACTTATCTGCATAATCTGTAAATACTTGTGTTACAAATACACCAACTACAACTGGAATATTAAAATGGCTTAATATTTGAACTATGTATGAAGAACCAGAAGATGTTACTCCACCAAATAAAAATGCTGCAATTGTTGCACTGATTATACTTGTTGGTAAGGTAAATATAAATGTTCCTAAAGGTGTTTTAACTCCTTTTAACATATCCTTTTTATACATAAGCCCTGCTAAGTATCCCGTAGTTATTTGAACTGGTGCAAAGTAAAGTGAGTATATATCAAAAGTCATTCCACTAACTAAACTTCCACCTACTCCTGTTATTACTGCATACTTTGGTCCAAGCATACAAGCTATTAATATTGTTCCTATAGAATCTAAATATATTGGAAGTCTTAAATTAAGAGCAATAAATGCTCCAACTACATTTAAAGCTATCCCCATAGATATTAAAGTAATATTTTTTACATTTACAGTTTTATTCATTGTTATATAACCCCCTCAATAGATTCTATAGAACTTTCGTGTTCTTTAAATATTCTCTTTAAGAACATTTTCATAAAAGCTTTTTCATCAACTTCAGTTAATACATGTGAATTAGGTTCATTTTTGTAGAAATTAAATGAGTCAACTATAGATTGACCTACTGCTACCCCATCGTGAACAACTTCTACATAAGAATCAAATCCTTTGCATAAACTTCTATCAATAAAGTATGCCACAGCTAAAGGATCATTTATTACACATCCTATTATGCCTTCTTGTTCCCAATGGAAATCTATATAAAATCTAGTTATTTCTGTTATATATTTTGCCATATCCTTATCAAGTCTATTGATAAACTCAATAATATTAGGCGTTAAAACTATTTTTCTAGTTACATCAAGTCCAACCATGTGAATTTTTTTAGGTAAGTTCTTGTAAACATAATCAGCCCCATGTGGATCTACCCAGTAATTAAACTCTGCTACTGGCGAACAATTTCCATGAATCCTAAATGCTCCTCCCATAGATATAAATTCATCTAGGCTATCAAAGGCTTTTTTATCTTTCATAAGTGCCTTTGCAATATTTGTTAGTGGTCCTAGAGCTATTATTGATACATCTTTGTTATTTTTTAAAGTATCAATTATAAAGTCTACTCCACCATAAAGTATTTTTGCATCTACATCTTCATAGAAGTTTTCTCCAACACCATCTTCTCCATGAGTATCCTGTGCTGTTACAAGTTCTCTTTCAAGAGGTAATTCCTCTCCTATATATACTGGTATGTCAAGTCTTTGACACATTTGAAGTGCTTTTAGGGCATTTTTTGCTCCTAACTTTGCGGGTACGTTTCCGCTTGTTATTGTAAGTCCTAGTACTTCTAGTTCAGGTGAGTTAATTGCTAGAAGTATTGCCAGAGAGTCATCTATCCCTGGGTCACAATCAATTATTACTTTTCTTTTTTGCATTTTTATCTCCTCCTTATAATTTTAAGGAGAACCTATACGCTTTTTGACATAAAAAAAGCCGTATCTAAGGGTAAATCTTATATACTGCCACTATATAAATACCTTAGTTTTTTATACTTGGAGGTTCTCGAACAAGTCCTTGATTATTATTAATTATCAAGAATTTTCAATTTTTATAAAGTTTAAAATAAATGTATAATTAGTTAGAACAAACTATCCATATTTTATTAACATCTTATTTTAAATTTGATATTTAAATATTACCATAAATTTTAAATTTAAACAAATAAAATATTATAAATATTTACAACTTGCACTTTATCTAGTATCTAAATAAATTCCTAAGCCTTAGTTTGTTTTATTAATATTAAGCAATTTTTTTATACAATTTATTTAATGCACACTTTTAATTTGTATAATAAAAAATTCGCTTCGCTTGAGCCACTGCGTTGGCGAAGTATTTCAAAATCTTTTTTACGCTCAAAACCAATTTATTTATATTACTTACATTCAGAAGTTATACACATTTTTAAAGTATTATAATATCCTTAATCGTAAAAAAGTATGGTATTAAAAAATTACCATACTTTTTCTTATATATTATTAATATTTTTATATTAAGCTTCAAAAACTTCTTTTACTTTTTTATTTGAAAATATAACTTTAAATTCAGTATATTCCTCATTACTTGTTACATATATTTTTCCATTATTATTTTCTACAATTTCTTTAACTATATGTAAACCATATCCATGGCTTTCATCTTTATTAGACTTTGTAGTAAAACCTGTATTAAAAATTTTATCTATTATACTTGGATCTATTTGTGGTCCATTATTTTTAATACTTAGATAAATATTATTAAATATCTTATACGTCTTTATAACAATTAATCCATTACCATCTAATGCTGTAGCTGCATTACTTAAAATATTAGATACTATTTTATGTAATTCATACTCACTAATATCAATTAAATTAGAATCAAATTCCTCATCTACAACTACATGTATATCTTTTAAATCTAAGGATTCAACTACACTACATATAATAGAGTCCCTATTAATAATATATTCTACAGAAGATGATACTTCAGCATTTCCACTTATTATCTTTTTTAGCATTTCTCCTAATCTATCATATTGTTGCATTATATATAATCCATTAATATAAGATATTTGAGACCCATAGTCATGCTTTATTTTTTTAAGTTCATTATTTTTATCAATTAATAATTTATTTAATCTATCAATCTCTTCATATTTTTTGCCTATGCTATTCCTATAAATAGAAATCCCGATTATAAATGCAACAAACATTATTATCAATACATTGGTTAAAACTACATTAGCCCAACCATTTAATAACATAGAAATACTAGCTATGAAATCCATCAATATAACAATTATGAAAAAAATTGTAAATGAACGTTCACTTTTAATAAAATACTGATATATTGTTTTTATATTATCTTTATTTTTTATAATAAGTAATTCTAAAATAATAGCTGGAATATATATTCCTAATAACATAGATGCTTCTGCATCAGAAACTACATTACTTATAGTAGGCCAAATTATACTAGTAACTAAAATAGCTGTAATTTGTACTAAAAAATATCCTATAAAGTATGCTAATAATGCCTTTTTGTATATATGTCTATATACTAAACATATAATAACTATATTCATTGTTGCTATTACAGCTGTAGTTATATTTCCATTACTAAATATATTTGTAGCTAACATACTTGTAAAAAATATACCTATAATACTTATAACAAAATGCTTCTTACTAATCCTATCGTTTTCATTATTAAAAGATAAATAATAAGGAAAATAACTTACTATAAATGATTGTATTATAGTATTTAATAAATCAACAAATAAAATCATTACTTATTATCTTTTGTCTTTTAAGCTTTTTGGCATGTCTTCTACACCAATTCCTACCATAGATGCTGCTCCACTACTTACAACAACTATCGATAACATTGCCATTAAACTTCCAAATATCTTCTTGTAATTCATATTTATCCCTCCTTAGATTCTCTCAAATTAAACATTAAACAAACATTCATTGTTAATGTCCATGTTATTATATTACTATAAATTCCATATCTAATTATAATTACAGAAATTATAGATAAGATTATAGAATTAAGTACAGCTATTGTTTTATTTCTTCTTATTAAATTTTCCTTTGTTATAGGCATATATGTATTTATTATAGGTGATTGATGATATATACTAAATATGTTTACAATATTCAGTAATATTGTACTTATATTATTTAAGTTACTATTTTTTGATATTAATATAATAAAATATGCTAGTGTCATAGTTGCAATTAAGCATCTTTTATGTGAATACTCATGATATCCACCTGTAAATGGTCTTACACATGCAAGAGTAAACATAATTAAAATAATTTCTTTCATATATCCAAAGATAGAAAATACAGTAATTATAATTATAATTTTTAAAATTTCATACATTAATACTCTCGTAATATATTGTATTTCCTCTGTTTTCTCGTGCGTAAAATTATTATATTTACATATGTCTTCAACAAAGTCGTATAATCGATTTCTTAACATTCGTAATATTTCTCCATAAAAATTTAATATTAATTATATAATATTCTATTCTATATATTTTTTCAACATTTTTCCCCTTTTTCAGAAAATTTAGATTATTCCCTTA
>OODN01000333.1_pt1 | contig 32301 bp, 30 predicted proteins | sample 1671651 | NCBI WGS metagenome assembly OODN01 (sample SAMN06348178, study PRJEB24527) | human gut metagenome | biome: human gut; feature: ankylosing spondylitis patient; material: feces | host: Homo sapiens | place: China | collected 2015-10 | reverse complement strand
TATGAAAAAAACGGCTAGTCAATTAGACTAGTCGTTTTTCTTATCTTCAAATAATTTTTACTTGTTCTTGTCAGCTTCGTATCTGTTATCGAACAATGGGCTAAGTGCCTTGTGTTCTTGGATGCACTTAATAGCATCACCCATAAGTGGGCCAACAGATACTAAAAGCATCTTGTCCAACTTCTTTTCAGCTGGTTGGTTGATTGAGTCAGTAAGAATTAAGTTCTTAATTGGTGAATCATTCAATCTCTTGATGGCTGGGCCTGAAAGAACGGCGTGAGTTGCACTAGCGTAAACTTCAGTAGCACCTGCATCGATCAATGCTTGAGCTGCTAAAGTAATAGTACCAGCAGTATCGATCATATCGTCGATAATGATTGCACGCTTGCCCTTAACATCACCGATAATGTTCATAACTTCGGCAACGTTAGCCTTAGGACGACGCTTATCAACGATAGCGATAGGACAACCTAAGAATTCAGCAAGCTTTCTAGCACGGTTAACACCACCGTGGTCAGGTGAAACAACAACTGCGTTTTCTTCAAGATGATTACGTAAGAAGTAGTCAGCAAGAAGAGGAGCACCCATCAAGTTATCAACTGGAATATCGAAGAAGCCTTGGATTTGTGGTGCGTGCAAGTCAAGTGAAAGGATACGATCTGCACCTGCAGTTTGAAGCATATCAGCAACAAGCTTAGCAGTGATTGGTTCACGTGCACGAGTCTTACGGTCTTGACGAGCATAACCATAGTAAGGCATTACAATGTTAATTGTACGAGCACTAGCACGACGTACAGCGTCGATCATGATCAAAAGTTCCATCAAGCTATCGTTTACTGGATCACTTGTTGATTGAACAAGGTAGACGTCTTTACCACGTACAGTTTCATCAATATTAATTTGAATTTCGCCATCACTAAAACGTTCAACGCTTGACTTAGAAAGTGGAATGCCCACACGGTCCGCAATCTTTTGAGCCAATGGCACGTTTGAGTTGAGGGCAAAAATCATCATATCGTCTTTATAGGACATAATTTCCTCCGTAAAAAAATTTAACCAGCTCTATTTTAGCAAAAGTTGTTTCAAAAAGAACTACATACTCTTTAATTATAACAAGATTTTTGCTTCAATAGTAAAAAAACAACAAAAGCACTAACTATTAAGTCTTAAAAAAGTTAGAATATATGTGTACTTTCGAGTACAACGAAAATATCCTAAAAAATAAGACGTAACATCTATTGGATGTACGCCTTATTTTTGTTTTCAGTACTATTAGTTGTTGCTAGTAGTAGTACCTACTTGAGCATAGTCATTAATGTTCAAAGCTTGAGTGTAACCGTTAGTTACGATTGCCAAAGTAGTGTTGTTGTTAGTAAATTGAACGCTGCCTTCTGGAACGTTGTTTACTGAAGCTACTAATTTAACAATTGCGGAAACTTCATCTGGAGTTAAGTTGCTTAAGTTAGCTACAGTAACCTTCTTACCGTCAAGCTTAGCCTTTGCACTAGTGATGTTAGCGATAGCTTCGTTAACTTGTGCAACAGTTGCGCTAGCGTTGTTGTTTACAGCAGTAGCGTCAGTAATTGCCTTGTCGTATGCACTCTTAGCACTTGATGAAGCAAGCTTGTAAGCATCTGTGTTCTTAATAGCGTTTGCTTCGTTGATGCTTGGAGTAAGCTTAGCCTTGTCAGCTGCAGTAGCTACAGTAACTTCAGTTAAAGCTTGTTCTGGAGTGTTAACTGGGATTAAAGTCTTGCCGCTGTAGGTAACGTCAGTAGCCTTTAAGTAGCCTCTGCCACTAGCTAACTTGTAGAACAATTCTGGAGTGCTGTTAGCTGAGGTAGCAATGTATCTTAATTCTGAAACTTGTTGCTTTTGGCCAGCACCGAATGATCTAGTTGAGTCTGCTTGACCCTTGATGTCGTAAAGTGGAGCAACCTTAGTAGTAGTTACGATTGATGCATTTAAATTAGTATAGTCTGATGAGTTGTCATCTACAGTTGCGCTGCCGTCTGGTTCGTTAACTGGATCAAGCTTGCTTGAAACCTTACCAACATTAGCAGCCTTTACGAATTGATCGTCACCGATCTTGTAGTAAAGCTTAGTACCAATGTATCTTGCTTCAGTAGCCTTTACCTTCTTGCCCTTCTTAACGGTCTTCTTTTTAGTATTACCGTTACCATCGTAGATGTAGGCATTCTTCTTCATGGTAATAGTTACGCTGCTAGTTGAGTCAACGTTGCTTGCCTTAACAAATGCAGTACCTGCAGCGTTAAGTTGGTAGTAATCCTTACCATTGATAGTGTCAGTACCGTATGAGTTAACAGTAGTACCCTTAGTAAGCTTTGTCTTACCGTTGTACTTCTTGATACGCTTGCCGTTTTGGTCGTAAACGTATGCGTTGTGGATCAACTTAACCTTAATAGCATCCATGTCTGAAGCTTCTGAATCCTTCTTAGTTGAAGTCTTCTTGCTAGTAGTTGACTTCTTAGTTGAAGTGGTCTTCTTAGTGGTTGAAGTGGTAGTCTTGCTTGATGATGAAGCATTTGCACCACCAACTACATTTGCGGCCTTAATGTAAGCATTGTTACCAAGGCTATAGTAAAGAACACCATTGATCTTAGTAGTGCCGTTTGATTTTACAGTTACACCCTTTGCAATAGTAGTGTATTTTGCACTGCCCATGTACTTATCAAGACGCTTACCGTTCTTGTCGTAAACATAAGCGTTACGAGCTAAAGTAATGTCGTTTGAAGATGCCTTTGAAGTAGCCTTTGATGAAGTTGACTTCTTAGCAGTAGTCTTAGTTGCTGCCTTCTTTGATGAAGTACTCTTTGAGTTTGACTTACTATCAGTAGTCTTCTTGGTTGAAGTAGTAGTCTTCTTTGCAGTGGTCTTGCTTGATGACTTAGTAGTTGTTGCAGCTTGAACTGAGTTTTGGATGTTAGCTACAAGTGGACTAACACTCATCAATGCGGCTGCTGATACCATAATCAACTTATGATTTAATTTCATCTATTATTTACCTCAAATCTAAACTAAAAATTAAATTCATTTATATATTGTAAATCCAAAACCGAATTTTGCCAATTTTAGTACAAAAAAAGACATCTTTTCTTAACGAAAAGGTATCTTTTATTGCAAATTATTGCTTAACAGTTACATCTGAAGCTTTAACGTAGTAACGGTTTGGTTGTAAAGCGTAGTACTTAACACCGTTGATAGTCTTAGTACCTAAGCCCTTAACAGTTACGCCCTTGCCGATGTACTTAGTGTTTAAGTAATTGTTTACACGTTTACCATTCTTGTCGTAAACGTAAGCCTTGTTCTTCATAGTAATCTTTACAGGCTTAACGGCTGCCTTCTTGCTAGTAGTCTTCTTAGTTGAAGTTGACTTAGTAGTAGTCTTGGTAGTCTTTGAGTTGCTGTTTGACTTAGTTGAAGTCTTAGTAGAGGTCTTCTCTGAAGAAGTGTTTGACTTAGTGGTCTTAGTTGACTTCTTAGTAGTCTTCTTTGAAGTGCTCTTCTTAGCAGTTGAAGTAGTAGTTGTTACCTTCTTGCCGTCTGACTTAAGAGTGTATGTAGTGTTGCCTGACTTGTAAGTTACTGTACCTTGAGTTGCTGAAGCTGGAATCCAGTACTTCAAATCAGTTTGGATACTGTAGTAAACTTGACCATTGATAGTCTTAACGTTCCAAATAGTGTACTTGCCACCCTTAGTAGCAGTCTTTGAAGTCTTCTTACCGTTTCTGTCAACGAACTTCATAGTCTTAGTCATTTCAACACGACTATTCTTGCCGTAGGTGTTGTTAACGCCCTTTGCATGTGCAACTGGTGCAGCTTGTACGCTGTTTGATGCCATACCTAAAACTGGACTAACGCCCATTAAAACTGCTGCTGATACCATCATTAACTTATGACTTAACTTCATAAATATATACCTACCTCGTTAAAAATATTCTGTGTAAATATATTGTAGGGCTCTTATATAATTTTGCAAATAAATACTTTAGCCTTAATATTTTTTTATCAAAAGAACCCTAGTCCATTTGAACTAGGGTTGCTGCTTTATTTTTTATTTAAAACTATTCCCAATCTTTGTCTTTTGAAAGAGGAAGTTTGTGCCAGTAGTCTGGCTTGTTGACTTGACGACCACGAGCAATTGCCATGTCGTACTTGTCTACGTCCTTAGTGATGGTTGAGTCAGCAGCAATAAATGTATGATCAGCAACATTAATTGGAGCGATCAAAGTTGAACCAGCACCGATGAATGAGTGATCACCAACATTAGTATGGAACTTCTTAACACCATCGTAGTTAGAGAAAATGGTACCACAACCGACGTTAATATCCTTACCCAAAGTAGCATCCCCAACATAAGTCAAGTGACCTACCTTACTGTTTTCGCCAATTTCAGCCTTCTTGATTTCAACAAAGTTACCAATGTGAGCTCCCTTGCGAATAACTGCCTTTGGACGAAGGTGTGAGTTAGGACCAATATCAGTATTGTCATCCATTTCAGCTTCTTGAAGAGTTGAAGAAGTAATGGTTACGTGGTTGCCGATCTTAGAATCAACAATTCTTGAACCATTAGTGATGTAACAATCGCTACCGATTTCGGTGTTGCCCTTAATCACAACGTTGCCTTCAATTACAGTATCGTTGCCGATCTTTACGCCAGCATCAATATAAGCAGTATCAGGATCGATGAATGAAACACCGTTACGCATGTGTTCTTCGTTGATTCTTCTTTGCATGGTCTTAGTTGCTTGTGCTAAGGCAATACGGTCGTTTACACCAAGACTTTCACTGAAGTCTGGCATCTTGTAAGCACCAACGCGTTCGCCACTGTTACGCAAGATTTCGAGCACATCAGTCAAGTAGTATTCACCTTGTGCGTTGTTGTTGTCAACGTGCTTCAAAGCTTCGAAAAGCTTCTTGTTGTCAAAGCAGAATACACCAGTGTTAATTTCCTTAACCTTTAATTCTTCTGGCTTACCGTCTTTTTGTTCAACAATTCTTAAAACGTTGCCTTGGTCATCACGAATGATTCTGCCGTAGCCAAATGGGTTAGGTGCTTCAGCAGTCAAAACAGTAGCAGCGTTGCCCTTTTCTGCGTGGTACTTGAACAATTCGTCAAAAGTTTCGGTGGTAAATAAAGGAGTATCACCAGTAACTACCAAAGTAGCACCGTCTTTATCACCTAATTCTTCCTTAGCAGTCATTACCGCGTCACCAGTACCAAGTTGCTTTTCTTGGAAAGCAAAGTCAGACTTGCCGTCTAAAACCTTTTCAACTTCGCCAGCACCTGTACCAACAACAGTAACGATCTTGGCAGGGTTAACGCCACGAGCGGCATCAACTACGTGTTCAACCATAGTCTTGCCACAAACTTTGTGTAATACCTTATATAACTTTGATTTCATTCTGGTGCCCTTGCCTGCAGCAAGAACAACTACATATTTTTCCATTAGTAATTAACCTCTTAATAATTAAAACTTGGTTCTAGTATACCATTTTAAAAACGGTCGAAATCAGTTTCATCTAAGAAGTTGCCAGGTTCTGCTAAAATAAGCTTCTTTTCGGTATCAATCTTGCTGATCTTAACCAGTGATAGATAGTTGTTGATTAACTTTTCTTTATCAAAATCAGCTTCGCAAAGTACGCACACGCCGGCAATAGTTCCGTCAAATTCCTTAACTAGTTCCTCCATACCAGTTAAAGTGCCGCCGCCTTTCATAAAGTCGTCGACGATCAAAACTTTAGAACCCTTTTCAAGTGCGCGAGTAGGCAATTCCATCTTTGATACACGAGATAAAGATGAAGAAATGTAGTTTACTGAAACTGTTGCACCTTCGGTAACCTTTGAGCGTTTTCTTGCGGTCACGAATGGCATATTAAGGTATCGGGCTACGGCTTGAGCTAAAGCAATACCCTTAGTTTCAACTGTCATTACGGCATCGACATCTTCATATGCATAGCGAGTTGCGATCAATTCACCAATACGACGCAAGTCTTGCGTGTCGCCCAAGATATCTGACAGGTAAACAAAGCCCCCTGCCAAAATTCTGCTTGGATCTTCGATTCTTGATGACAAATCTGATAAATACTTTTCTGCGTGCTTTTGACCTAAAAATGGAATGTAGCGTACGCCACCGGCTGCGCCTGCTACGGTCTCCAACACGCCGTCTTGATTGCTTGCAAGCGTATGCTTCAAAATAGCTAAGTCTTCTGAAATAGATGATTTAGCTGCACCGTAACGCTTAGCAAAGAATGGTAGTGCAATTAGCGTATGAGGACGTTCCATTAAATATTTGGTCATATCCACCAATCTTTCTGAACGTTTCATGATATTTCCTTTCTAATGTTTGGTTTTATACTTAATAAATATACTCTAAAAGACAAAAAAAAGTCACTAACATTTCAAAAATGCTAGTGACTTTTTGTAAATTATAATTAAGCTTCGGCTTCTTCAGCCTCATCATCAAACTCTAATGCAATATTCTTAGTTAATAAATCTGTATAACTGTAAGAAACGTGTTTAAAGTTATTTTGATGTTGATCTAAATCAACCACAAACACTGCAGGGAATGTTTCTCTTAAAATTCCCCGTCTTTTTGTAACCTTCTTACGACCCGCTTGAGCTACTACTGTTATGGTATCACCTAAGTGAGAATCCAACTTCTGTTTAATTGTCATAATTGACGTTGGCACTAAGCAACAACTCCTTCTTAGACATTTTACCATAATTATATAATAAAATCAATATTATACACTATTTAGCAGGAATATTGCTAGCTATTTTGATAAATTGTTCAATTGTTAAATCTTCAGGTCTAACTCTCGTATCAACGCCCAATTCTTTAATCAAAGCTGCACGCTGATCATTATCTGGAATCAAAGTCTTCAAGTTGTTGTTCAAAGTCTTTCTTCTTTGTGAGAAGCACATCTTCACTACCCAGATAAAGTGTTTTCTATCGTTAATCGCTGGCTTTTCAGCAAGTGGCGTCAAAACAACTACCGCAGAATCAACCTTAGGACGTGGCATGAATGATGAGCTCTTTACTTCAAGCGCCAGCTTAACGTTCATTTCAGTTTGAACGGAAATAGTGAGTGGCCCATACTCCTTGTTGCCTGGCTTTGCTTCAAGTCGTTCAGCCACTTCTTTTTGCATCATCAAGGTTAAACTGGCAAAGTGCAAATCTGATTCAGCCAAAGCAAAAATGATTGGCGTTGTAATGTAGTAAGGCAAGTTAGCGACGACCTTAATTGGCTTACTCATATCGAAAAAGCCAGCCAAGTCTTCTTCAAAGTTAGCCTTCAATACATCCTTAAGTATCAACTTAAAGCGTTCATCTAATGGCGCATCCCCAATCTTTTTGGGTAATTCATTATGCAAAATTTCAGGCAAGCTGTCGTCGACTTCATAAGCAAACACCTTAGCTCCAGCTAAAAGCAATTGCTCAGTCAATGATCCAATCCCAGGACCAATTTCAATTACTTGATCGCCAGGTTGAATATCAGCTGACTCGACAATACCCAAGATAGCAGCTTGGTCAACCAAAAAGTTCTGTCCTAAATTTTTCTTAGCTTTAACAAAGTAACGGTTAATGATCGCTCTTGTTCTGACTGGTGAGCCAATTGGAATATTATTTGCCATTTTCAATCTCCTCTACAGCCTGCTTAAGTTCATCAAGTGAAACGCCAAAGGTATGCAGGCGATTGTAAAATTGCTTGGAATTGCCGTAGCCTACGCTTAACTTAATACCGACTTGTTCGCGTAATTTCCGTGAACCACTGCCGCCTGCTAAACCTAGCTTGCGATATTCAGTTTCAGTTAAATCACTCTTTTGCAGATCAACTTCATGCAAATCCTTCAGGGCCCGTTCAAGCGCTTCTTTTGAGGCATGCTCAACGCCAAGGCTGCCCTTTTTATTAGGCTCGCCTTCCTTACGCGTAATAAAGGCCTGCTTAGCGTTCGGAACCGCATTAGTTACAATACGACGAATTCGTTCGCCATTAAAGTCAGGATCCGTAAAAACAATAATTTGTCTGGTCTGACTTAACTTTTTTATTTGCTTTAAAACAGCATCAGAAACAGCTGAACCGTTTGTTTCAACCGTCTCAATTCCTGGGAAAAATTGTTTTAAACGGATAGTATCGTCTTTCCCCTCAACAACGATTACTGCATCAAAATTCTTTTTATTTAAGACCATAAACTCTCACTGTATTTTTATAAGTAGCGTCTGCCACTTCTTCAAGTGGAATATTCTTCAACTTAGCGATGGCTTCGGCTACATAACGCACATAACCCGTCTCGTTTTGGTGACCGCGGTATGGCTTAGGCGTCAAATATGGCGCATCAGTTTCAACCAAGATTCGATCAAGTGGAGCTACCTTGGCACTTTCATGCACTTCCGTTGCCTTAGTGAAAGAAACAACACCGGAATATGAGAAGTAGACGTTTAAATCTAAGAACTTGTTTAACCAATCAACGCCACCATTAAAGCTGTGCAAAATTGCCCCATATTCAAGATTGCTGTGTTTCAAAATGTCGTAGCAATCTTCAAAGGCATCCCTAGTATGAATATCAACCGGCATCTTCAAGTCATGTGCTACTTCAATTTGTCTTGTAAATACTTCACGTTGCACATCGCGAGGTGATTCGTCCCAATAATAATCAAGACCAATTTCACCCATCGCAACTACCTTAGGCATTTTCAATTGTTCAACCAGCTTATCTTCGGCCTTTTGATCATAGTCTTTAGCAACATCAGGACAATAACCGACCATCGCATAAACATTATCAAATTTTTGTGCCAAATCGACTGCACGCTGGTTAAAATCAGGATCTTGTCCTGCGCAAATCACCTTGGTTACACCCAAAGCTTTTGCGCGTTCAAGGTAATATTGTTCCTTGCCGCGAAACGGCTCATCGTTTAAATGAGTATGGTTATCAATGATTTCCATTAACCTAATTCAGCTCCGTTTGCGTGTTCGTCACCAACAATTGCCAACTTGATCTTGCCGTCTTTTTCACTAGACAAAAGCATACCTTCACTTAAGTGACCAAGCATCTTACGTGGCTTCAAGTTAGTAACTGCCAAGACCTTCTTATCAAGCAATTCGCTTGCGTCTGGGTAGAACTTGCGGATACCACTCAAAATTTGACGTTCCTTACCATCGCCAAAGTCGAGCTTGAACATCAACAACTTCTTTGAACCTTGAACTGGTTCTACTGACAAAACTTGACCTACTTGGATCTTAACCTTGTCGAAGTCATCAATGGTAATTTCGTTACCCTTCTTTTGTTCGCTTCTAGTGGTCTTCTTTGGCTTAGCCTTAGCCATTTCATCCTTGATGTACTTAACTTCTTCTTCAGCCTTAAGTCTCGGGAAGATTGGCTTTGGCTTTTCGATTACCTTAGTGTCCCAAGCAAAGTCGCCAAATGATAAGCCTCTTTGGTCTTCCAAGCCAAGTTGTTCAAACATCTTAGGTGCAGTTTCAGTCATTACTGGTTCAATCATAATTGCGATCAAACGAAGACTTTCTGCCAAGTTAGACATTACGTGCGAAAGTTCTTCCTTCTTGCCTTCCTTGTTAAGAACCCAAGGAGTAGTTTCATCGATGTACTTGTTAGCACGAGCGATGAGCTTCCAAATACTGTCTAAAGCTTGTGAGAAGTGGAGTGAATCCATGTATTCTCTGTATTCGTCGATCACGCTAGCAGCAGTATCTTGCAATTCCTTGCCAAACTTGTCTTGTGCGACAGGAACTGGATCAACGTGACCATCTTGGTATTGGTTAATCATTGAAACAGTACGGTTCAATAAGTTACCCAAGTCATTTGCCAAGTCGTAGTTGATTCTTTCAACGAAGTCTTCTGGAGTAAAGATACCGTCAGCGCCAAATGGAAGTGCACGCATCAAGTAGTAACGAAGTGGGTCAACGCCGTAACGGCTAGTAAGTGATTCTGGGTAAACTGCGTTACCTTTAGACTTAGACATCTTACCGTTCTTCATTAATACCCAGCCATGACCAATAATGTGCTTTGGAAGTGGCAAATCAAGAGCCATGAGCATGATTGGCCAATAAATAGTGTGGAAACGAACGATTTCCTTACCTACCAAGTGAACATCTGCTGGCCAGTACTTCTTAAACAATGAATCATCGTCTGAGCCGTAACCTAAGGCAGTGATATAGTTTGAAAGAGCATCGATCCAAACGTAAACAACGTGCTTAGGATCGCTTGGTACAGGAATACCCCAGTCAACTGTAGTACGAGTAACTGAAAGGTCTTCAAGGCCTGGCTTAATAAAGTTGTTGATCATTTCCTTTTCACGAGAATGAGGCAAAATAAAGTCAGGGTGTTCCTTGTAGTATTCAACCAATCTGTCAGCGTATTTGCTCATCTTGAAAAAGTATGAAGGTTCCTTAACCAAACGTACTTCGTGACCACTTGGAGCCTTACCGCCGATTACGTTACCGTCATCATCCTTATAAACTTCGGCAAGTTGTGATTCAGTGAAGTATTCTTCGTCTTCAACTGAGTACCAACCAGTGTATTCGCCTAAGTAGATGTCGCCCTTCTTTAAAAGCTTTTCAAAGATCTTTTGAACAGCCTTAACGTGTTGTTCATCAGTAGTTCTAATGAACTTGTCGTAAGAAATATCAAGGCTCTTCCATAATTTCTTGTAAGAATCAGCCATCTTGTCAACGAATTGTTGTGGCTTGATTCCTTGTGCTTCAGCCTTTTGTTCGATCTTTAAGCCGTGTTCATCAGTACCTGTTAAGAAGAAGGTGTCATAGCCTTGTGCACGCTTGTAGCGAGCCATAGTATCAGCTGCGATTGTAGTATAAGCATTGCCAATAGTTAATCTACCGGATGGGTAGTAAATAGGGGTTGTAATGTAAAAAGTATCTTTATCAGCCATTAATATTCATGCTCCTTTATTGTCTAAAATATCTATTCTATCTTACCACGAAAACAATATTAAAAAGGAATTGGAAATAATCCAATTCCTTTTTTCTAAAATTTTCCATTTTTCAAATATATTTTCTTCACGATCGTGTTAAGCAAAATATAAATTATTTCAAGAACCAACACAACCAGCATAAAGCTGAATGGCAAATTCGTCATCCCTAAGCTTGAAGCGATGCTGGAAGATGGCAATGCCGAACCCCAAATTGCTAGTGCAAAGGTAACCAAGAAGACGATTGGTGTTGCATGTTGACCAAAGAATGGAAATCTTTCGTCACGCAAAACGTGGATTGCCATTTCTCTTGTCCACAGTGATTCAATAAAAATCCCTGAGTAAAACAGTGAAATGAAGACCCAGTGATGGTAGTTTGAACCAACCAAATATGGACAAACCACGTAAAACATCATTGCCATCGCAATAAAGTCGATGATCGCAGGAATCGGGCCAAAGGCTAAAACAAACTTAGGCCATTTTCTGATCGACCATTTCTGTGGCTTTTTAACATAGCTCTTTGAAACACTATCGAATGGAATTACCAAACAGCTGATGCTGTAGATCAAATTAAGAATCAACAATTGCAGTGGCAATAATGGTAAGAATGGCAAAATCAGTGAAGCCACAACCATGGTGATGATACTGCCGAGGTTGGTTACAAGGAAGGTCTTGATGTACTTCATCGTATTGGAGAAGACCTTTCTCCCCGTAATCACCATTTCTTCAAGCAGCTGCAAATCTTTTTGTTTAAAAATGATATCTGCAGATTCTCTCGTAATATCAACTGAGTTTTCTGAGGTAACCGTCACGTTAGCCACCTTCATGGCAAGAGCGTCTTTATTGCCATCGCCCATGTAGCCAACTGTATGACCATTTTTCTTTAACGCTTCAATGATCTTGGTTCTAAGTTCTGGCGTTAAATGAACAAAGATATCGCACTTTTCAACGATCTCAGCTAATTCTTCTGGACTCGCCTTTTCGATTTGTTCACCATCGTAAACAGTATCAACGTTTAAACCCACCTGCAAAGCAATCGCACGCGTTACCGCCTCATTGTCACCGGTAAAGATTTTGACATCGATATTGTCATTTCTAAGAGCTTGTAAGGCTTCCTTAGTACTTTCCTTTGGTGGATCTAGATATGCAAGATAGCCCACAATGGTTAAATCATTTTCATCCTTAGCTGAAAATTCTCCAACTGGAGCTGGATTTAACTTGTAGCCTACTAAAAGCACACGCAAGCCATCATCGTTTAATTCATCGATCTGCTTTAAGATCTTTTTGCGCCAGTCATCGGTCAACTCTTCACTTTTACCGTTAATTTCTACTTTATTAGAAATATTGAGCATCCCTTCAGCGGCGCCTTTTGTAACCAACATGTGCTGGCCGTGGTGTTCATCGTTATCAACCACCACGACGCTCATTCTTTTGCGTGTATAATCAAACGGAATTTCGTCGATCTTGTTGTAGTCACGCTGGATTTCATTGACGTCAAGCTCGTCACCCGCCGCATCGATTATGGCCTTATCAATCAAATCCTTCATTCCAGTTTGATAGTAGGCATTCAAATACGAGAACTTCAAAATTCGCGGCGTTTCTTGCATCTCCAAGTCATAGTGCCGCTCCAGCACTACCTTATTTTGCGTTAAAGTCCCCGTTTTATCGATACAAAAAGTATCAATTGAGCCCAGATTTTGAATGGCATTCATCTGCTTGACTACGGCACCTTTTTTGGACATTTCCAGTGCCCCTTTAGTCAAGTTGCTGTTAACGATAATTGGCAAAACTTCTGGCGTAATCCCTGCGGCGGCCGCCAAGGCGAAGATCAAACTTTCACCCCAGTCACCCTTAGTCAGGCCATTAATAATGAACAAAAGCGGAATTAAAATCGCAGCCGTGACGATCAAAATCTTGGCTAACTGTCTCATCTCACGATCAAATAAGGTCGTCTTTACCTTCTTGCGTGAAATTTCCTGCACCTTTTTACCAAAGACAGTATTGTTGCCGACCGCAAAAACAATGCCGCTACCCGAGCCAGAAACAATCGTCGTTCCCTCATATAAAATGTTAGGGTAGTTCAAATAGTCCTGCATACTCGGTTTAATGGTCACATTGGCCATTTTTTCTACTGGTTCCGAGTCGCTATCCAAATAACTGTATGAACAAAACAGGTCCTTACTCGTAAGGAGCTTCATGTCTGCAGGAATCATGTCGCCGGCAGACAAATTAATCACGTCGCCCACAACTACTTCGTCGGTGGGCAGTTCCACGTTTTTACCATCCCGACGAATGTTAGTCGTTACCGAAACCATGTCCATCAATTTTTCAGTTACTTTGGCAATCCTAATCTTTTGGGCAAAATTTACTACCACAGAAATGATCAACATAATAATCATCACAATGACTGTATCTATATCACTATTATCTTGTGGCACCAATATATAACTAGTAAATAAAGTTAAAATAGTTAATCCAATTAAAGCAAGCGTGAACGGAGTAGCGATTGATTCCCACAGCAATCGCCAATTAGAAGCATTGGAGTTAGTCCTAATCCTATTTTCGCCATATTCTTTTCTATTTTCTTCAGCCTTATTCGTGGAAAGTCCTTCAGCGCTTGCCTGAAGTCGCGCTAGCGTCTCACTACGCGATTCGTGTGCAATCTGCTGAATTCTTTGAATGTCGACATTTGACTGCTTTTTGCCAGCTGCTTTTACCATTCTTTGCTCCTCTCATTTGATCGACAAGCAAAACAAAAAAGCCACCTACTGTTTCTGTAGGTGACCTAACAAGGCTTTGTCATACTCGTCGTTCAGTTTTAACACTACGTGACGTAAGCACATGCTAGCTATCTGGATCTCGCCTTAAGTCGACGACACCTATTTAACCCGTTGGCATCTCTGGATGTTTCTGGGCGATAGCGTGTGTTCACGTAGGAGTCTCACCTAACAGTTTAATTGCTAATTATATCCACAAGAAAGTGTAAGGACTAAATTTAAATAAGTCAAGCCACCTAATTGCGTGAATTGTAATTATTGCGGCCGAATCTTCTTAAAACATAAACGATTCCGACGATCAAGAATGCTAGTGCTAACGCAATCGGAAGTGCTACGCGATGTGGATGCGAAATTTTATCTTGCTCGCTGCTTGATAAATCATATTTGTCTAGTGCATATTGATACTGCTGATCCACCTTGGTAGCACAAGCTCTAAACACGAAGCGTAATCCTTCATTAAAGGTGGCATTATCTTGACTGCGCAACTTATCTACTTCAGCTCTAATAATATTGGCCCGTGCGTCAGCCGTAAAGGCGCCGTGCAGGTCCTTAGTAGAAAAGATTTGCACGTTGCGCTTCTTGCCTTTTTGTCCAACCACGATAAATACCGATCGCTTAGTACGGTTCAACGCCTCAGGAGTGAGTTTATTCAGTCTCTTAACCGTAATCACAGAGATCTGCGGCTGCTCCTTGGTTTGAAAATAGCGATTATTCTTTTCAGTAATTAAAGTCTTAGTTTCTTTATTCAGAATATGAGCATGGTCTTCAATATTAGGCTGCACAAATCCCGTAGTCGTTAAAAAGACTAACAACAAACCTACTAAGCCAACTAAACTAATTCTCGTCTTCTTCAAGTTTATGGGCCAAACCTTCCACATATTTTCGATCGATCTTAATTTGCTCATATGGTACCCCGCAATCATGAAGCAACTTCAATGCTAGTGGATTATCACGATAGTCAAAATAATAATTTATCTTTTTAATGCCTGCTTGCACTAAAGCCTTGCAGCAGTTGTAACAAGGAAAATGGGTCACGTAAATTTCAGTATTTTCAGTAGAAACACCAAATTTCGCACATTGAATGATGGCATTCATCTCTGAGTGAATCGTTCTTACGCAGTGGCCATCAACCATTTGGTGGCCAACGTCATCGCAATGCGGCTGTCCTGAAACCGAACCGTTATAGCCAGTACCGATAATGCGGTGATCTTTGACTAAAACGCTGCCGACTAGCGCTCTATTACAAGTAGAACGCTGAGCAATTACTAACGCCTGCATCATAAAATATTGTTTCCATGGAATTCGATCATGCATGACTTTGCCCCTTGCTTTTATTTATCTATTCTTAAAGTAGTTCAAGCCGATAGCATCACGAACTTGTTGCAAAGTTTCGTTAGCTACCTTGTTAGCCTTCTTTGAGCCTTCCAAAAGCATTTCGTAAACTGCATCTTCATCTTGAGCAAACTTTTCACGACGTTCACGGATAGGTGCAAGTTCTGCTTCAAGGACCTTGTTCAAGTAACGCTTAATCTTAACGTCGCCCAAACCACCCTTTTGGTATTCTTCCTTAAGTTCCGCAACCTTATCCTTGTCTGTGTCAAAGACATCAAGGTAAGTAAAGACAGTGTTACCTTCGATCTTGCCTGGATCTTCCACGTGAATGTGGTTTGGATCAGTGTACATTGACATAACTTTCTTTTGGACGGTCTTGGCATCATCAGCTAAGTAAATAGCATTACCAAGTGACTTAGACATCTTAGCATTACCGTCAAGACCTGGAAGACGACCTTGACCCTTTGGTGGGAAGTAGCCCTTAGGTTCAACCAAAATATCGGTGTTGTAAACTCGGTTGAAAGTTCTAACGATTTCACGAGTTTGTTCAAGCATTGGTTCTTGGTCATCCCCTACAGGAATAACAGTTGCCTTAAATGCAGTAATATCTGCAGCTTGAGAAACTGGGTAGTTCAAGAAACCGACAGGAATGGAATCTTTGAAGTCCTTTTGCTTAATTTCAGTCTTCACAGTTGGGTTTCTTTCAAGACGAGCAACTGTTACTAAATCCATGTAGTAAGCAGTCAATTCAAACAAAGCTGGAATTTGTGATTGTACATAGATAGTAGACTTATTTGGATCAAGACCAACAGCTAAGTAGTCCAAAGCTACTTGGATCAAGCTGTTGCGGATCTTTTCTGGATTACGAGCATTGTCAGTTAAAGCTTGCGTATCGGCAATCATAATATAAGGATCATACTTGCCTGAATTTTGTAATTTTACTCTGTTCTTTAAAGAACCAATGTAGTGACCTATGTGAAGTTTACCAGTTGGACGGTCACCGGTTAATAAAATTTCTTTTGCCATGCTTCTTACTCTTTTCTATTATTAATGTTTATTTTTTATTTAAGTAATTACTTAATTTTAACAAATATTAGGCTATGATTAAACTAATCGTAGGTGATCAAAATGTGTAATCAATTTCGTATACCCAAACTCGCATTAATCAAACAATATCTAACTGAAGACCTAGATCTGCCTTTAGTTGAACCCAAAATAAATGATGAAGAAAAAGACGTCTTTCCTAACCAAATAGCGCCAGTTTTGCTTTATCAAAACAATCAGCTGCAATTAGTAAATAAAAACTGGGGCTATCCTAGTCCCGTCGATGCAAATAAGCCGCTATTTAATGCTAGAATCGAGCGTTTTTATGAACAAAAACCATCAATGTGGGATGAGTCCTTTGCCAAGCAGCGCTGCATTATCCTGGCTAGCGAATTCTTCGAATACGCCAAAAACACTTATCAAGCAGATAATGGTAAGAAATACCATGAACGCTATAGTTTTAAAAGCAAACAACCAATTACGATGATTGCTGGTATTTATGACCATAATAATTTTGCCATGGTGACGACCGACCCGAACTCAGATATGCGGCCCATTCATAACCGGATGCCGCTGATCATTGAACCAAGCGAACTGCGCCGCTGGCTCTTTCAAAACTTTACCAGCTTAATCAACAGAGATAGTATTTCACTTTCTGTCCAGAAGCAGCCCCACAAAAAATAATTGTTCTATTGCCCGAAAGCATGATAAAATAAAGACATATTGCGGGTATAGTTAAATGGTAGAACGACAGCTTCCCAAGCTGTAGATGCGGGTTCGATTCACGCTATCCGCTCTAACCAAAAAACAGGGATGAATTTTTCATCCCTGTTTTTGTTTTATCTTGTTTTCTTTTTAAACCATGATCACAGTTAGAACACTGCTTAAGATTGCCAGATAGATTGGCATATAAATCGTTTGTGAATATAAATAGCTCCCAGCAAAGAGCATGCCGTAAATTGCTTCAATAATGAAGTTAATGAGTGAACTTTGATAATTCAATACGCTGAAGATCAAACCGGAAACGATGATTCCCACAACGGCAACTTGAACGCTATCTCTACGGAAAGCATAGTTGAATAAAAAGCCCGTTGCTAGGAATTCCTGCAGAATTGGTAAGATGATTCCTTGAACGACGATCAAGAACCAGAACATCCCTGTTGACTGACTCTTAAGATAAATCGTCTGGAAATCATACAGAGGTATTTTGCCATACGCCTGCAAATATGAAATCGAAATTCGAGTAGCCGTCAGCACCAGCGTTAATAAAACTACCGCCGAGAAATTCCCCAGCCACGGCAATTTAAAATCACGCGCAAAAAAGCGATTCTCACGATTATAGCGATATACATAAAACAGTAAAATCATCGCAGCCACGACACCGAATAAAATCAGGTCCCAGACATGCAACGGCGACTTTCTAGTAACAAGCTTCACTACTGCAAAGACCATCAGGTAACAGATTAAATACACTGCATAGCGAATGACATTGCCCTCTCTCGATTCTGGCGTATTCAAGATTTTCACTCCTACTCTGGATTGTATCCTACAAATTCCATATTATACCAAAAAAATACAGTTAATTGAATACAGATTATTTTACTTCCACAATAGTTACCTTATATTCTCCAGCCGGTGCTTCAACTGTTTAAGTCGTCCCTGCCTCTTTTTTCATAATTGCTTGCCCCAGTGGTGAATCAAAGGAAATCTTGCCATCGGCTAAATCAGCCTCCATCCGGCCAACAATCTTATATTCTTCAGTATCTTCATCATCGTCAAACTTCAAGACAACGGTTTTGCACAAATCAACCTTGCCATCGTCCTTAGTTTCAACGATTTCCGTATACTTTAATTGTTTGCCTAAGTAACGCTTAGCTTCAGTATATTCCGTATTTTCTGAAAGGTCGCCGAGCGCACGTGCTGCCTGCAAAATTTTAATTCTGCGTGGACGATCCTTCTTTAAGCGGGCAATTTCATCTTCAATTTGTTTGTAGCCTTCTGGCGTCATCTTTTGAAAATATACCATAATAGCTATTTTTCCTTTTGCTTTTTAATTATATAAGAGTTTTCCACAGGTGTTAATCCTTGATTTGATCAACTTTTCAATTAAAAATTAGCACTATATGTTTTCGAGTGCTAAATAGTTTAACTTTGTTTCAAAACGACTACAATAATCAGTGTAAGGAAAAAGAGATCAGATAAACAAATGATTCACTCCTTACAAATTAACTTAGACAAAAAAATGAAAGGAAGTTTTATTTATGGCAAATGATATGATGAATCGTCGTAATGATATGATGGATGCAATGAACGACTGGTTTGGTTTTCCAAGAAACTTCTTTGATGACAGTGAAATTGAAAACATCATGCAATCAGATGTTGCTGAAACTGATAAAGATTATGTAGTTAAGATTGATATGCCAGGCATGAACAAAGATGACATTAAGCTTAACTATAAAGATGGTGTTTTGAGTGTTGCCGGCACTAGACAAGCCTTTAAGGACACCAGCGACAAGAACAGAAACATCATTCACCAAGAAAGAAGCGAAGGCAGTATCTCAAGAAGCTACAGATTACCAAATGTAGTTGCAAGTGACATTCATGCAAAGTATGATAGTGGTGTATTGACCATCACTTTGCCAAAGCAAACCGCTAGCGATGATGGCAATTCTATCCAAATTGATTAATTATTAGATAATTGCAAGAAATCTAATAAGTAATGGATAAATAGTTCTCTGAAGCGAGTTCATGATTGAACCCGCTTTTGTTTTGGCTTAAAATAGAGTTAATTTAAGAAAAAATTAAAAATGAAAAAGGAGATTTCTTTATGGCTCATGAATTAACTGTACAAGAGCTGGAAAAGTTTTCTGCAGACTTTAACAAGAACCCAGAAAACAAAGTTATTGCTCGTGCTGCACAACGTAGTGGTGTGCTTGAAGCATCATACAATGATCGCGTTCAAAGTAAATTAACTCGTGTCTTCTCTACTGAACTTGACACTGACAACGTTACTAACCAAAAACACTCAGGTCGTTGCTGGGAGTTCGCAACCTTAAACGTTTTGCGTCACGCTTTCGGCAAGAAGTACAAGGCTAAGAACTTCACCTTCTCACAAGCCTACAACTTCTTCTGGGACAAGATTGAACGTGCCAACATGTTCTACAACAGAATTTTGGACAGTGCTGACATGCCCCTTGATTCTCGTCAAGTTAAGACTGACTTAGACTTCGCCGGCTCAGATGGTGGTCAATTCCAAATGGCAGCCGCATTAATTGAAAAGTATGGTGTCGTCCCTTCATACGCAATGCCTGAAACTTTCAACACTAATGACACTACTGGCTTCGCTACTGCACTTGGTGACAAGCTTAAGAAGGATGCTTTGGTTCTTCGTCACCTTAAGCAATACGGCAAGGACGACGAAATCGCAAAGACTCGTGAAAAGTTCTTGAGCGAAGTTTACCAAATGACTGCTATTGCCGTTGGTGAACCACCTAAGACTTTTGATCTTGAATACCGTGACGACGACAAGAAGTACCACTTGGACAAGAATTTAACTCCACTTGAATTCTTGCACAAGTACTTAGGCGACGTTGACTTTGACGACTACGTTGTTTTAACTAACGCACCTGACCACGAATACAACAAGTTGTACGGTCTTCCAGCAGAAGACAATATCGAAGGCTCAATCAGAATCAAGCTTTTGAACGTACCAATGGAATACTTATCTTCAGCCGCTATCGCTCAATTAAAGGATGGCGAAGCTGTTTGGTTTGGTAACGATGTTCTTCGTCAAATGGACCGTAAGACTGGTTACCTTGACACTAACCTTTACAAGTTAGATGACTTGTTTGGCGTTGACTTCAAGATGTCAAAGGCTGACAGATTAAGAACTGGTGTCGGCCAAGTTTCACACGCTATGACTTTAGTTGGTGTTGATGAAGACAACGGCGAAGTTCGTCAATGGAAAGTTGAAAACTCATGGGGCGACAAGTCAGGTTCAAAGGGCTTCTACGTAATGAACAACGAATGGTTCAACGACTACGTATACGAAGTTGTTGTTCACAAGAAGTACTTAACTGACAAGCAAAAGGAATTAGCTGAAGGCCCAATCACTGACTTACCAGCATGGGATTCATTAGCTTAATGAAGAAATTTGAGTATATTAAAATAGCCAGATCCACTAAGGACCTGGCTTTTTAATATCGATTCAATTTCTCAGAATTTATGATATTTATTTATAAATATCGCTTCCATCTGGATAAAAAGTTATAATTTTCTTATTCTTAAATCCCATATTTTGGGCTGATTTATTTGCAAAATCATTCCCTAAGATTTCACACAAAGAATTAAAAATTCTTTCAAGATGTTTAAAACTGTACTTATCATTTAATGGGTACATTAAATCTAATAAAACTGTAATTACCACTGCCAATCTATGTGGATAGTTACCATTCTTCATATTTAAGTATTGTCTATATTTTCCTGATACTTTAGGCATTGTTTTCAAAGAAATATCAACTAAATCCCCATTATGACAACAAATATTTCTGATTAAATTTAAAAGTTCTAATTTACTTATTAACTGAGTTACATTAGCATGGAAAAAGTTTTCGCTCAATTCCTTTTATTTTTAAAGTATTGAGTTGCTTTTCGAAATCAGCGGTATCAGGCTCAATTCCTTGCATTCCTTTTTCTTTAAAAAGTAATAATTGTTCTTCGTATGAAAGATGATGTTCCATATTATTCTCTCCATAAAAAAACCTTCGCTGATAGAGGAAAATCCATCCGTCATTGCGAAGGTATGACCTACTTTCATTACACAGATTATTTTTAATAAATACAGTCTTAAGTTCTACAAAAATAAGCCTCAGAACTTCTGAGACTTATTTTTTATTTAGAAAGATTTATTATTTTGGCTTAGTCTTCGTAGCTTGCTGCTACTTCTTCATAATGCTTTATTTCGTCATCACTACAACGAACAAAGTGACCTGGACGAATTTCGTGCATGCTACGCTCTTTTCCGTCCATTTCTTCTTTTTGAGCATCGTATGGAATTCTTGTACGACTGCGTTCAACTTCTGGGTCAGGAATTGGCACAGCTGAAATCAAACTCTTAGTATAGTCATGAAGCGGACGATCATAAACGTCGTCAGCTGGCCCTACTTCAAGCAATTTACCGTAGTGCATAACACCAATACGGTCAGAAATAAACTTAACCATTGATAAGTCGTGAGCAATAAAGAGGTAAGTTAAACCACGCTTTTTTTGCAATTCAATCATCAAGTTAACAACTTGGGCCTGAATTGATACGTCCAAAGCTGAGATAGGTTCGTCAGCAACGATAAATTTAGGTTCAACGGCTAATGCACGTGCAATTCCGATTCTTTGACGCTGACCACCTGAGAATTCGTGTGGGAAACGGCTTGCGTGACTTTCGTTCAAACCAACAGTTTCAAGCAATTCTTCTACACGCTTGCTTCTTTCGGCCTTATCCTTAACCAAGTGGTGGATATCAAGCCCTTCAGCGATAATATCTTCAACTGTCATTCTTGGGTTAAGTGAAGCATATGGATCCTGGAAGATCATTTGTGCATCCCTAGTAAAAGCTAGCTTATCTGCACGAGACTTTAGATTTTCGACGTTCTTGTCTTCGAAAATAACCTCACCACTGGTTGGCTTGTACAATTGCAAAATTGAACGACCAGTAGTAGTCTTACCAGATCCAGATTCACCTACCAGACCAAAAGTTTCGCCTTCGTAAATATCAAAACTTACATCATCAACAGCTTTGGTGACATTACGGCCATTTTTAAAGTATTGTTTTAGATGTTTTACTTCCAAAATTTTCTTTTTTTCTGGCATAAAATTCTCCTTTGCTGCGATTATTTAACTCCTGGTAGTTTGTTCTCTTTTTTCATCAAATCATATTTCTTCCAGCGTCTTTGAATTTCTGCTGGTGGTTCAACCTTTGGTGCACCTGGTGCAAGCAGCCAAGTTGCGGCATAGTGGGAGTCGCTAACTTTGAAAAATGGTGGCTTGCGTTCAACGTCGATCTTCATGGCGTATTTGTTTCTTGGTGCAAAAGGATCACCCTTAGGTGGATCAAGCAAGTTAGGTGGCGTACCTGGGATTGATTCCAAAGTATCACTATTAAGCGTAGGCATTGAGTTGATCAAGCCCCAAGTGTATGGGTGTTGTGGATCGTAGAAAATTTCGTCTACGCCGCCAAATTCAAGGAATTCTCCTGCGTACATTACGGCTACACGATCAGCCATGCCGGCAACAACACCCAAGTCGTGTGTAATAAAGATAATTGAAGTCTTTACTCTCTTTTGCAAATCCTTCATCAAGTCCAAAATTTCAGCTTGCACAGTTACATCCAAAGCAGTTGTCGGTTCGTCCGCAAGTAAAATCTCGGGTTCACAGATAAGTGCAATCGCAATTACGATTCTTTGTCTCATACCACCTGAGAATTGGTGTGGGTATTCGTTGATTCTTTCTTCTGCGTTAGGAATACCAACGGCCTTCATCATTTCAAGTGCCTTAGCCCATGCTTCCTTCTTTGAAGCACCCTTGTGCTTGATCAAAGGTTCAGCGATTTGTTGACCAATCTTCATCGTAGGGTCAAGCGAAGTCATTGGGTCCTGGAAAATCATTGAGATTTCATTACCACGAATCTTTTGCATTTCCTTTTCAGGCAACTTCAAAAGGTCCTTACCGTGGAAGTCAATCTCGCCGCCTTCGATCTTGGCGTTACGAGCAAGCAGGCCGATGATACTACGAGTAGTAACAGACTTACCTGAACCTGACTCACCTACGATTGCTAACGTTTCACCCTTATTCAAGTGAAAGGACACATTGCGGATAGCTTTAACCTCACCAGCATAAGTGTGAAAATCAATTTTTAAATTTTTAACATCTAAAACTCTTTCTTCTGGCATTTAGGTTAATCCTTTCTATCTTTGTCCTCTAGGGTCAAAGGCATCACGTAAACCATCACCTAGTAAGTTGAAGGCAATCATCAAGATACACAAAACAATTGCTGGGTACCACATTTGGTATGGTAAGAATTGGAAGTTCTTTTGACCTTCGTTTAAAAGCACACCAAGTGAAGTTTGTGGAGCTGAAATACCGATACCGATGAAACTCAGGAAGGCTTCGAAGAAGATAGCACTTGGAATGGTGTACATCGTTTGAATAATGATGATACTTGAAAGGTTTGGAACTAAGTGCTTCCAAGCAATCTTCCAAGATGATTCACCAAGTGAACGAGCTGCTAAAACATATTCTTCGTTCTTCAGACTCAGCGTCTCGGCTCTGACCTGCCGTGCCATTGTTGTCCAGCTAGAAATGGCAATGGCTAAAATAATTGAAGTAATACCTGGTTTCAAAACAACCAGCATTAAAACTACGATGATCAAGTTAGGTACGGAGGAGATGATTTCGATAATACGCTGCATCACGTTATCGACTCCCCCGCCTTTCCATCCGGACACTATTCCATATATAACCCCGATAGTTAAGTCAAAGAAGGCGGCTACTAAAGCAACGATCAATGAAATCTTAGTACCATAAATAATTCTTTGACCAAGTGAACGACCTAAGTAGTCAGTACCTGCAAGGAAATACTTGTCCTTTGGCACATTGTTTTGAGCATATGCGTCAACCCATTTGCCGTTTTGCTTAATCTTACCGTTCAAGCCGTTAACTGCGCTCATGCCAGGAACCTTGGCAGGCAAGTTAGCGTATTGCGGATGTGACTTAACCAAAGTTGCGTTATTGATGAATGGTGTTGAACCAAAGGAAATGACAATCATGACGATAACAATGATTGCTGAAATTACTGCTGCTTTTCTTTGCTTAAAACGAATCCATACGTTTTGAGCAAATGACAATGATGGACCAGCAATATTTTCGTTGTCTTGCGCCTCATCTTTTGGTAAAGGTTCAAAGGCATCTGCAGGAAGGTTTAATTTTTCTTCAGCCATATTGTCTCCTAAGCCTCACTTTCATCTAATCTGATTCTTGGATCAATCAATCCGTAAATGATATCAGTAATTAACAGAATTACTACTAATCCGATACAGTAGACCATCGTGATTCCCATGATTGTTGGGTAGTCGTTAGTTAAAATTGACTTAACGAATTGTTCACCGATGCCTGGGATGTTAAAGATGTTTTCAATAACCATTGAACCAGTCATCAAAGCTACTGCGTAAGGACCAATCAAAGTAACAAGTGGAATCATTGAGTTACGCATTGCGTGTTTTCTAATAACTTCCATTCGGCTTAAACCTTTAGCCTTACCTAACTCAATGTAGTCACTACTCAAAGTATCAACCATGCTCGTTCTAATGAACCGGGCCGTCTCGGCGAATGGCCCTACCGCTAAAGCAATCGTCGGCATAATTGTTTGGGAGAATTGCCCCCAACCGGCCAGTGGGAAAAGCCCCAGTTTCAAACCGATGTAGTATTGAAGTAGTACCGCTAAAACGAAGTTAGGTACTGACTTACCGATAATAGAAATTACAGTTGCAGTTGAGTCAACCCAGGTTCCCTGGTTTACAGCAGCGATCGCACCAACGATAACGCCAAGCACAACACCAAGAATCAAAGCTTGAAGACCAAGTTGCATTGAGGCACCCAAACGTGAGCCAATCAATGTTGCAACAGGTTGATTACTGTATTGGAAGGATGTACCGAAGTCTCCGTGAAGCATCCCGCCGATGTAAATCAAATATTGTTGCCATACTGGTTTATTCAAACCGTATTGTTCATCCATAATGTGTCGCTGCGTTAGCGTCATCTTCGCTTCGTTAGCGTAAGGTGAACCAGGCATTAACTTCATTAAGAAGAAAGTTACCGTGGCTACGATAAACAAAGTGAGGATCATATAAAAAATACGTTTCAATAGGTATCTAGCCATATTAATTTCTCCCTCATTTTCTTTTTGCTTTATCACTTAATTTTTAATGTTGTTTTAATTATACCAGATGGATTTTAAATTACTAGAGAAAAGTAAATGAAAATTAAAAAAATAAGAGAAAAGTATGTGCTTTTCTCTTATTTTTAAGCTGTTGTTATTATTTTGATTGTTTGTACTTTATTTGTAGTTAGGTGCTTCCTTAGTCATTTGCACATCGTGTGGGTGTGATTCACGCAAACCAGCATTAGTGATTTGAACAAATTGGGCCTTTTCGATTAATTCTGAAATGTTAGCTGCACCGCAGTAGCCCATACCTGAGCGAAGACCACCATCGATTTGGAAGACAACGTCAGAAACGTCACCCTTGTATTCAACACGAGCTTCGACACCTTCTGGAACAAGCTTGTTGGCTTCGTTAACACCACCTTGGAAGTAACGGTCGCTTGAGCCGTGAGCTTGAGCCATGGCACCGACAGAACCCATACCACGGTAAAGCTTGTACTTCTTGCCATTATCTTCAAAGATGTCGCCAGGTGCTTCAGTGGTACCACTAAGCATGCTACCAAGCATAACTGCGTTACCACCGGCAGCTAAAGCCTTAACTACATCACCTGAGTACTTGATACCACCATCGGCAATGATTGGCTTGTGGTACTCACGTGCAGCTGAAGCAGCATCATAAATAGCAGTAATTTGTGGTACACCAACACCGGCAACGATTCTAGTAGTACAAATTGAACCAGGTCCAATACCTACCTTAACTACGTCAACGCCAGCGTCGAACAATGCACGAGTGGCATCCCCAGTTGCCACATTACCGGCAATTAAAGTTTGCTTTGGAAAATGTTCACGGAATTCTTTAATCTTACGCAAAACACCTGCTGAGTGACCATGAGCAGTATCAATAACGATTGCATCGGCACCAGCTTCAAGAAGTGCTTCTGCTCTTTCAAAAGTATCACTAGTTACACCAACAGCTGCGGCACAAAGCAATCTGTTTTGGTCGTCAACTGCAGCCTTAGTGGCATTGCTTGGTACGACTACGCTCTTAACATTAGCAACTTCACTTGCTTGGGCTTGAATTGACATATTCTTGTGCACTACGCCAAGTCCACCTTGGAGAGCCATCGCAATTGCCATTGCTCCTTCAGTGACAGTATCCATGCCGGCACTGATTAATGGAATATTCAATTTAATATTATCAGCCAGTTGTGTGCTCAAATTGACTTCGTTTGGCAAAACATGGCTTTCTGCTGGAATCAATAAAACATCATCAAAAGTTAAACCTTTTTTGGCAAATTTTGTATCCCAATTAGACATTATGCTCTCCTTTTCTCATACAAATAAAAATTATTAGCTATACTTTACTAGGAGATCAACCAATTTTCAAGGGTAAAAATAAAAGCAGGCTGAATTTTTTCAGTCTGCTTTTCACTTAAGAGAGGAGTTTATTGGTTATTAAAAAGATTAGTTTGCAATGTATGCTTCCTTAAAGTTGTAAGGAGCACCGGCACCGTTGTAGACAACGCCCTTGACGGTTGAACGAACCATCCAAGCTTCTTCAGGGTGGTACAAAGGAGTAACACCCTGAGTGCTGATAATTCTTTGTTCAGCCTTAACCAAGTCGTTCCAACGAGTGGTTTCACTAGGAGTTACCTTAGATTCTGCGACAAGCTTATCATAAGTAGAATCTGAGTACTTTTCCCAGTTTTGCGAGTTCTTAGAAGTGTTCAAGTCCAAGAATGAAATTGGGTCTGAGAAGTCGGCAGTCCAACCCATCAAGAAGACATCGTAGTCACCGCTTCCGGCGTGGTCTAAGGCAGTCTTCTTAGGAATGCTTTGAACTCTGACGTTGACACCCTTCAAAGCGGATTCGATTGAACTTTGCAAGAATTCGCCGCCCTTCTTTGAAGCATCGTCATCGTAAGTCAAGATTGAGAAGCTTACGCTCTTCTTGCCCAACTCTTTTTGAGCCTTCTTCCAGTAGGCTTGAGCTTGTTTCTTGTTGTAGGTATTAAATTGCTTAGTAGCAGTACCTCTAACAAGGTTGGTGTAGTCTTTACCCTTCACTTCGGTCATGTTTTCTGGAGAAAGCGTGTAGGCAGGTTCTGCGGCCCCACCAACAGAGTTAGCCAATTCTTTTCTATTGATTGCTAAAGAAAGAGCCTTTCTGAAGTTTTCGTTGTTAAATGGTGCTTTCTTTTGGTTCATTTCAAGGTAAATCGTAGATGCAGTCTTTCTCAAAGTGTAGCCCTTTTGATTCTTCAATTCCTTTGAAGCTTGAGGACCAAGCAAAGCTGCATCAAGCTTGCCTGATTGGTACAAGTTGTAGTCGGTTGATGGCGTCTTTTGCACGCTGTAGTTAATCGTATTCAGCTTGACGTTCTTCTTGTCCCAGTAGTTTTTGTTCTTAACTAACTTCCAGGAAAGGTTTGAACCAGTCCAGCCCTTTTGCACAAATGGACCGTTGTAGACAGTTGTCTTGGATGAAGTACCGTAACTCTTGCCGTATTGTTCAACTGCCTTTTGGCTTTGTGGGAAGAACAACGGGAAGCCCATCAACAGCTTGAAGTATGGAATTCGCTTGTCCAAAGTTACGACCAATTTGTCATCGCCGACAGCTTTAACACCCAAAGTATTTGGCTTCTTTTTACCGGCTACGATGGCATCGGCGTTTTCAATGCCGGAGAACAAGTATGAATATTGTGAACCGGTACTTGGGGTAACGGTTCTACGCCAGGAGTAGACGAAATCTTTCGCAGTTACTGGATCGCCGTTTGACCACTTATCGTCTTTACGCAAAGTGAAGGTCCAAATTTTGCCATCTTTACTGGTTGTGGTCTTTGTTGCCAAGGCATTTTCAACTTTAGAGTTTTTGCCTAAACGATAAAGACCTTCCATCGTGTTGTTCAATTGGGTAAAACTAGTGGCATCAGTAACTTTTGAGACATCCATGCCTTCAATTTCAGTTTTATCCATCCAGTTTAAAGTCTTTTTACTGCCGCCGGCTGATGAGGAACTACTGTTGTTGCCACAGGCTGCAAGTGCAGCTCCGGCCAAAGTTACAACACCGGCTGCCATTAATTTTCGGAATTTACTCATTTTCTTACCCTCCGAATGTGCAAAAAAGAGTAGCCGTCTAAAGCTACTCTTTTTCTGTCAATGTACTATTGATTAGTTGCCTGATACGTAAGCTTCCTTGAAGTTGTAGTTCAAACCAGCACCGTTGTAAACGATGCCCTTGATGTCTGGACGTACAAGCCAAGCTTCAGTCTTGTAGTAAAGTGGTGCAATACCTTCTTCATTAAGCAAGATCTTTTCTGCCTTTTCAAGGTCGTTCCAACGCTTAGCAGTGCTTGCTGTAGTCTTAGAATCAGCAATCAACTTGTCGTATTGAGCGTTGCTCCACTTACCGTTGTTGTTAGCGTTCTTGCTAGTGAACAAGTCAACGAATGAAATTGGATCGGCGAAGTCAGCTGACCAACCTGATACTACGAGGTCGAAGTTACCGTTAGTTGAACGGTTCAAACGAGTCTTAAATGGTACGTTTGCGACAGATACCTTCATGCCCTTCAAGTTTTCTTCTAATTGACTTTGAAGAGTTTCAGTAGTCTTTTGACCTGCATCAGTATCGTCTGAAAGGATTGAGAATGAAACGTTCTTTACGCCTAATTCCTTCAAAGCCTTCTTGTAAAGCTTCTTAGCTTCAGTTGGGTTGTAAGAAGCACTTTCCTTATCGCCAACTACTGAAGCCCAATCCTTACCGTCGTGGTTAACGACACCCTTAGAAGTTAAACTATCGGCTGGAGTGTTTGAACCACCTAAAGCGTTAGACAAAGCTTTTCTGTTGATTGACATTGAAATAGCTTTACGCAAGTTTTCGTTCTTGAAGATCTTTCTTCTTTGGTTAAATTGAACGTAGAATGTTGCAGCTGTGTCACGCAACGTGTAGCCTGCATTGTGTTTCAAGTTCTTAGTTTGTTGTGCGTCCAAAACAGTTGCATCAAGCTTGTTTGATTGGTACAAGTTGTAAGCTGTTGAAGGAGTCTTTTGAACACTGTAGTTAATGGTGTTCAACTTAACATTCTTCTTGTCCCAGTAGTTCTTGTTCTTAACTAACTTCCATGAAAGGTTTGAACCTGTCCAGCCCTTTTGTACGAATGGACCGTTGAAAGCAGTGGTGCTTGATGAAGTACCGTACTTAGAACCGTTAGCTTCGACAACCTTTTGGTTTTGTGGGAAGAATAGTGGGAAGCCCATCAAAAGCTTAAAGTATGGAATACGCTTATCCAATGTAACAACTAACTTGTTATCACCAACGGCCTTGATACCTAAGCTGTTAACTGGGGCTTTACCAGCTGAAATTTGAGTGGCATTATGAATTCCCTCAAATAAGTAGGCATATTGTGAAGCAGTCTTTGGGTTGACAGTTCTACGCCAAGAATATACGAAGTCCTTAGCAGTTAACTTGTCACCGTTTGACCATTTTGAAGGACGTAAAGTAAAAGTCCAAGTCTTGCCGTCTTTAGAAACCTTGGTGCTAGTTGCCAAAGCATTTTCAACCTTGGAGTTCTTGCCTAAACGGTAAAGACCTTCTTCAACGTTACCCAATTGGTTAAAACTAGTAACGTCGGTAGCCTTTGAAATATCCATAGTTGGAATTTCGGCTGAATCCATCCAGTTGATGCTTTTCTTTGCAGAAGAGTTGCCTGATGAACTGCTGTTACTGTTGCTACCACACGCTGCTAGTGTGGCACCAGCGATAAGAACTGTTGCCCCTGCAGCAAATAATTTTGTAAACTTCATATTATTGCCCCTCTCATTTATGAGAAAATTAATAAAATCTCTTAAGTTGTTTATAAGTATATATTATCAATTTTTAATTTGCAAGTTTTTTTTAATCTTTAGTAAATATTTAAGTAAAGAAATAAGCCTCAATGCTACAGCATCAAGGCTTATTAATTATTAAACTTTTTTCAGACATTCCACTCATCCATGAACTCTTGAACGAAATTACGCATGTAATCGGTCCGTCTTTCAGCCTCTTTTTTAGCGGCTGAGGTGTTCATTAAATCGGTTAAATGAAAAAGTTTCTCATAAAAGTGGTTAATCGTTGTCTCGACATGACCACGATATTGGTCATGACTCACTAACTTGACTGGCTTAATCTCAGGATCATAGATTTTGTTACCATGCTTACCACCATAGGTAAAAGCACGAGCGATGCCGATGGCACCGAGACTTTCCAAGCGGTCCGCATCTTGAACATACTTGCCTGACAGAGGCAAATTATAGTGATGTTCAATATTGGCAGAAAAGGACATGTGCTGGATCGTAAACAAGATGTCCCAGATTTCCAAATCATTAAAGCCCACTTTAGGCAATAATTCTTTAATCTCGGCAACGACCTTTTCTGGATCGGCACAAATCTTTTCATCAATCGTGTCGTGCAAGTAGCCGCCAGTTTTAATAATGGCCACTACCCGGCTATCCTCATGAGCATCAGGATGATCTTCCAGATACATCTTGCTAGCCAAGTTAGCTACACGTTGACCGTGATAAAAATCATGGCCGGTTTTTTCGTCTTTTAAATGATCCTTGGTAAATTGAATGACTTGATCGATGTCCATTATGCCATTGAGTCCCATGCTTCTACTGGGGTAGCTTCGCCTTCCCAGATCTTAACCAATTTTTCTGGTACGTATTGCTTCTTTACGACCACCTTGAAGAGGTATTCGTTGAACCAATCATCGTCCATCACGAAGTAGCCTTTTTCGCCGACTTTTGTGCCCCATGAGTTTTCGATCTTCCATTGACGAGGCTTGCCGTCAACAACATCGACACCAACCAAAGTCATAGCGTGAGTTGAACCAGATGCCCCAGTTTGCAGGCGCTCTTTTTTATTCAACTTAGTTTCAATGTTGAAAATGGCATCAGTTTGGTAAAGGCCTTTAGATAAAATACCCTTTTGACGGTCGCTGTCTTTACCAACATCACAACCGAACCAAATAGTTTCACCGGCTTCAAGTTGCTTAATTGCAGCTTCCTTCAAGTTATCGATTTCGGTGTTCAAGAATTGAACAGGAGTGCCACCTTCGACGTTGTCTTCAAATGGCAGTGCGTAAAGCTTGTCGAATTCATGATCTGGAGCGTTGAACAAAACAACGTAGTCATCGAGATCATCAGTGAAGTAATTGTGGAAGAAATCAAGTGGAGTCAAATCACCATCCAAGTGATATTTGCCATCGTCATCCTTGAATTCAAGGTCAAACTTTTGGACAGGTTCACCGAAGGCGATCACAGCCATGCGGTAAACTTCGCTCAAGAATTCTTGACGCTTAGTTTCAATTTCATCGAATTTCTTTTCTTGATAAAATTTACGCAAAACCAAACCATCTTCACGCAGCTTCATGTTCAAAGCACGGTTAAACATGGCGGTGTTGTTGGCAGAAAAGCTTTCGTCTTGAGCATAGGTTGGTACTAAGCCGTATTTTCTAATTAAGGAAACGGCCATGGCCCATTGACCACCATCGGTGTCGGGACCTTGCATGTAAGTGTGCACTGTTCTGTCATCAAGTGGACGATCAGCAGTATTTAAAATATTATCGAAGAAAATATTTGCACGTTCTACTCTGTCCCAGAAAAAGAGGTAATTTTGAGAGAAGGTAAAATTCTTCGCATTGTACTTTTTAGCAAAGCCATGACGCAAAGTATTGAGTGCTGCAAACAACCAGCAACGACCTGATTGCTTTTGATCAGTGACGTTGTCAGTTGGAATTTCAATTGAAAAAGTGCGATTTAATTTTCTTACGCCTTCGTTGTTAAAACTAGCCTTTTGCACACCGTTATTAACAACAGCAAGTTCAGCCACGCGGTTTTGTGGCTGCGCTTCATAATCTTTTTGGAATTTGGCAATTTCTGCCATTGTCAGCTCGTGTTTCATATGAGATCCTTTCTCGTTAAAATCAATCACTACATTGTCATCATTTTAGCATTATTTTGCCCACGAAAAAAAGCCGCTTCCCAGGTTTGAACTGGGAACCTCCTCCTTACCACGGCGGTGCTCTACCTATTGAGCTAAAGCGGCGTCTCTATTGTAACAAAAAAGACAAAGACAATCATTTCGAATGTCTTTGTCTCTTTTTTTCATTTTCCTAATCCAAGAGTTTGAAAATAAGAAATAGTTTGAGATTAGTCAACTACCCTAGACTGAAGTCTAGGGCTTAGTGGCTCGTTAGCTTGCGCTAAC
>OODN01000329.1_pt1 | contig 32592 bp, 32 predicted proteins | sample 1671651 | NCBI WGS metagenome assembly OODN01 (sample SAMN06348178, study PRJEB24527) | human gut metagenome | biome: human gut; feature: ankylosing spondylitis patient; material: feces | host: Homo sapiens | place: China | collected 2015-10 | reverse complement strand
TACTCCTTTTGTTGATTTTAGTAGGTTAACTAAGTATATCATAAGTGTCTTTTTTTGTTTATATATTTGTCTGATTTAATTATACAATTCAGGTCTCATAAAAATAAGGAAAGACTAACTTTCTAGTCTTTCCTCATTTTTAGTTACTTGATTTTATTTGTATCCATGCATTATCATATAATTTTTTTACATCTTTAGGTAAATCAACATATATTTCGCATCTATCCATTATCTCTTTTGGCATATATGCATTCGGATTATTTCTAACTTCTTCTGGTTGCTCTAATCTTGCTTCTTTATTTGGGGTTGTATAACCTATTTCATCAGCTATTCTTAATGCACTTTCTTTATCACTTACAAAGTTGATGAATTTTTCAGCTCCTGAAACATTTTTAGCATTAGAAGGTATGCATAAACTATCAATCCAGAAGTTTGCACCTTCTTTAGGTACAACATAAACCAAATTAGGGTTCTCATCTTGAAGATTTAATCCTTCTCCCGACCAAATCATATTTATATCAGACTCTCCAGCTGGAATCATAGTTGTCCCATTATCTACTCCATATATTGGGTCTACTAATTTTCTTTGTTCTAATAATAATTCTTTAGCTTCCTCTATTTCTTTTGGATTTTCAGAATTTAAAGAATATCCAAGTTTCTTTAAAGCTGCACCTAATGTATCTCTATAAGTGTCAAACATAAATATTCTATTTTTATATTTTTCATCCCATAATATATCCCAGCTATCAACATCTTCTTTCACTACATCTTTATTATATATAAGTCCTACTGTTCCAAACATATAAGGCACTGAATATTTATTGCCTGGATCTATATCTAAGTTTAAGTAACCTTCATCCATCTGAGATATATTAGGTATATTATCTTTGTTTAATTCTTGAACAAGGTTATTTTTAATCATCCTTGGCATTAAAGCATCAGATACTAAAATAACATCATATTTAACTCCTGAATTACTAACTTTTTGGTACATAGTTTCCATGTCATCAAAAGTTTCAACATTAACTTTTATACCATATTGTTTCTCAAATTCTTTTATAGTCTCTTCATCTATATTTTCTCCATAGTTAAAAAAACTTATTTCTTCAGAATAATTTTTATTACATCCTACAAAAGATGTTCCAATTATTATGACACAAAATGATAAAAGTAATAATTTAAATGATCTTTTCATATTATAATTCCTTCCATTTTTATATAATTATTCTAATACCCTAAACTAAAAATAATCAATCTATTTTTCTATAATTTTTGAAATTTAACAATAAATATATATATATATATGGATATTAGAACTATTATAAAATAAGAGTATAAATATTATAAATAAGATTTTATTTGTATAATAATTTATAACATTGAATATAATATGTAAAAATAAGTTGTAAATTTATTTATTATTTCTATTTAGAAATAATAAACCTCATAAATATATTAAATGTTATATACTTATGAGGTCTTAATTAGTTATAAAATATTTCAATTTTATTTAAAATTTAGTCATCGTATCTGTCATCGTAATCATCGTCATAGTCATATCTGTCATCATCATATGGTTCTATACGCTCTTTACTAAACTCTATTATTTCACCTGTTAATGCATTTACTGATATATCGTATTCATAACCATCTTTTATAAGCTCTGCTTCATATTCTGGTGTTGAGTCATTATCAAAGTGGAACCCTCTTATTGTAGCTCCTGGAACATTGCTTAACATTATTGACTTAGCTTTTGATTCTCCTATATATGTTCTATTAGTTGTGCTTCCATTATTATTTGTAGGCACATTGTTATTTACATTTGTATTATTATTTGTAGCTACATTGTTATTTGCATTTGTATTACTATTTGTACTTGTACTGTTATTTATTGTTGGATTATTATAATTTCTTATACGTTCTTTACTAAACTCTCTTATTTCACCTGTTACTGCATCTACTGATATATCATACTCATAATCACCTTTTATAAGTTCTCCATCATATTCTGGTGTTGCATCATTATCAAGATAGAATTTACTTATTGTAGCTCCTGGTACTTTATTCAGCATTATTGATTTTGCCTTTGATTCTCCTATATAAGCTTTCCTAGTTGTACTTGCATTATTATTTTGCGTAGTGCTTTGTTGTGTAGTACTTTGTTGAGTATTTGCTGATGCATTATTTGCATTTCCATTACTATTATGTGTAAATATAGCTTCTTTTTCAAACTTAATGATTTGTCCAGTTTTTGCATTTACATCAACTTCATACTCGTAATTATCTTTTATTAAAGTTCCATCATATTTAGGAGTTTTATCATCTCCATCATATGAAAATTCTAAAATATTTGCTTCTGGTACCTTATTTAACATTATTGATTTTGCTACTTCTGGTGTCACTTGTTTCACATTACTTACTAAATTTTGTGATGCATATGATACACCTACTACTGATATCCCGAAACCAGCTACTATTCCTAAACCTAATGTCAAATATTGTTTTGCCTTCATAGTTGTCTTATCCTCCTAGTTGTCTTATTATATAAAATAATTTTTAAATCCATAAAATTTAAAACTAATATTATAAATTTTTATTCAAATTCTATTGTTTAAAAACTACAGTTACTTTAGTGTATTTATCTAATTCACTACTTATAAAAACTTCTCCATTATAATTTTTAACTATCCTACTTGCAATAGATAAACCTATTCCAAAAGAACTATTATGTTTTCTAGATTTATCTACTTTGTAAAATCTTTTCATAACATTATTAATTTCTTCACTTGGTATACCTATACCATTATCAATAACTTCTAATTGCATTTTATTTGATATTTTTTTAAAATTAATTCTAATTTCTATATTATTTTTATTGTTGTATTTAATTGAGTTATCAATAAATATAATTAATAATTGTTTTAAATCATTAGGGTCAATTTTTACTTTTATGTCATCAATATTAGTAATATAATTTACATCTGGATTTAAAATCTTATACTGTTCTATTACTTCATCAATTATTATTTTAGGTTCAACTTCATTTATATTTTCTAAGTCTATCTCTACTTTTTCTTCTCTAGATAAGGTTAACATATCATTTACTATTTTTGTAAGTCTTTCAACTTCGCTTATACATGTATCTAATGATTTTTCTAAACGTTCTTTATCATTTTTTCCCCATCTCTTAAGCATACTTAAATGTCCATTAAGTGCTGTTAATGGTGTTTTTAATTCATGTGAAGCATCTGATACAAATCTAGTTTGCTCATCAAATACATGTTGAATTTCATCCATCATTGAATTAAATACAGTATTTAACTTATCTATCTCATCATTTACTTCTGAAATTTCTGCTCTTTTATTTAACCCATTTGACTTTATCTCATTCATAGTCTCTATAAGTTTTTGAATTTTATATATAAATTTTTTAGAAACATACATAGCTCCTATACCACTCAATATTAGTCCCAAAATTATTGATACTACTAAAATTGGTAAAGAATTATCTATAAAATCACCAAACATTTCATTTTCTAATGCTATTTGTAATGTATATTCTGAATTATTTATTTGTATGGGACCTGTTATTAATTTATATATTTCAAAGTCAAAAGACTTAGATTTTATATGAATATTTTGATTTGCATAATCAAAATTAATATATTGCCATACTTCTGAAGGTGATTGATAGTATAATTCATTTGGCGAATAAATTCTAATATATTCATCATTTTCATTGTAATCTAGTCTTTCTAAATACTCTATAAATCCCTTTTCTGAAAATTCTATATTAATACTATTAGATAAATTAATAATTTCTTGATATCTACTCTTTACTAAATCTATTTCGTGTTTATCTATAAATATCCAGAATACAACTAATTGGCTAACTGTGTATATGGTTAAAATTAAAATAATTGCAAAAAAAGAATTTTTTGTAATTTCTAAGAATATTGGTCGTTTTTTTAGTTTCATATTTAACTCCTCATTATATAACCAATAGACCTAACAGTTTGTATATATTCTTCTTTATTTTCATTATTTAATTTAGATCTTAGATGTCTAATATATACATCAGTAACATTAGTTTCTGTATCATATCCCCATATTCTTTCTAATAATTCATCTCTTGTAACTACTTCATCTTTGTTTTCTATTAATATCATCAATAATTCGTATTCTTTATTTGTTAAGTTGATTTCTTCATTATTTCTTTTAACTATTCTTGATTTTGTATCAATTGTAATATCTTTAAATTTAAATATGGAATCTTTTGGATTAGATACTCTTCTAAAAACTACTTCTATACGTGCCAATAATTCTTCTATAGCAAAAGGCTTTGATATATAATCATCTGCTCCTAATTTAAGGCCATTTACTTTATCTATAACACTACTTTTTGCACTAAGCATTATAACTGGAGTAGCTTTTACTCTTTTTATTCTTCTACATATTTCAAATCCATTCATTGATGGGAGCATTATATCTAATATTACAAGGTCGTATTCATTATTTAGAGCTTCTTCTAAACCTTCTCTACCATCTTCTTTTATACAAACCTCATATCCTTCATATTCTAATTCTCCCTTTACAAAATCAGAGATACTACTTTCATCTTCAACAATTAATATCCTCTTCACTATAACCACTTCCTTATAATTTATTACTTACTGAAATTATACTTTTATGCGATTTAAATGTAGTAATCAATCATCTAATTCTGTAATAATAGATCAGCATATACTGTTACTTTTAAGAATATTACTTAATGCTTAATTTATATTCGGTTTAAAATATTCTATTATTTATAGATAGCTTTTATTTTTTCAGCTACAATCTTTAATATAATTATATAATATAGATTGTAGTTTTTCATGAATACAGAATTAGAGTTAAATTAAAATTTTTTAATCTTCTTTAATTTATTAATTTTTATCTAATATATACCATATTATAAATATAAAAATATATTTCTATACTTAATAATACGGTAATCTACAACTTCTCCTGTAGTTTTTAGTTATCTTATATTTATGGGTAAATGGAAGGTTCTAAATAATACAAATTAAAATAAAAGGTATCTTACTATAATTTAAATTATAATAAGATACCTTTTTGTTAATTTAACTCGTTGTGCTAGTTAATTATAATTATTGAAAATGTTAGAGTTCAACAAGCTCTATTTTAATAGTTAAAAACTTTATATAGTAACTTCAATATGTTTAATAAAACAGCCAACACAACAGATTAATTTACTATTCTATAAATATAATCTTTATTATTTGGTACTATTATTTAATCATTATAATAGTAGTTTTCAAAGTCTGATATAGCTCCATATTTTGAATCAACAGTAACTTCTCTAATTATATTATTTTTATCCTTTATCTTTATATTATATTCTAATCCTAAATGATCTAAATCTATATCTTTAGTTACATAAACAACTTGTCCGGGAACTTGTGAAAGTGCTATTTCTTTTGCTTGTTGTTCTGTATAGTTTACATTTGATTTAACTATATTGTATAATACTACTCCTCCAAGTGCACATAATCCGATTGCAGATGCTGAAAAAATTGAAACAACCTTTATTATAGTTTTTTTAGTTTTATTTTTCTTTTCATCTACTGTAACTACATCTATTATACTTTCTGTATTTTTATCCATTAATTTGTCCTCCTAAATATTGCTTCCTAATTCATGTCTAAATTATATAATATGTATTTATAGTTGTCATGAAATGTAAATTAGAGTTTCGTTAAAGTTTTTTAATTTTCACATAATATTTAATAATAAATATATTTATCTAATATAAAAAACCATATCATCTACTTGTGATATGGTTCTCCGTTACACCTCCAAAGGAGCACGTTTTACTTTAATTGTTCTAAAGCCTTATATTTTTTAAGCTCTTTCATAAGTTCTTTCTCTATTTCTTTATCTAAATATCTCCTTGGAATTATATGAGCTACAAATCCACTTATATATAAGGATCATATCTTCGTAAACTTTTACATCTTTTATACTTTCTAACGATACTGTTTCTGATATAGAATCCCCTTTTACTACTATTGTCCCATCAATAATTTCTAAAGTCTTACTTCCAAATATTGATGAATTATCTCCTTAACTTATGAGTTTATCAGTTTCTTTAGCTACTAATTTTTTGTATTGCTTAGGATATGTTAAAATCCAAATGACTAAAAAAACTATCGCTACTATAATCCAATATATACTCGGTTGATTAAATATCCCCGTTCCTGTAAAGTAGATTGGTATAGAAAGTATTATGGGTACAGCATATCTAAGTATGTTAAATGTACTTTTCTGTGATTTCGAGTTTTCTAAATGATGTAAATTGAAGCTTATATAGTCATCTTTTGTTATTTTAAAGTCGATTTTCATTTGTGCCGTCCCCTTATTATTAAAAACTTTATTTACATTATATTACAAATTTCAAGCACTTACAATTAAGCATAGTAACATGAAAAAAGGAAGGGTCTTCATCTTCTTCAGACGACCCTTCCTTTACTTTTAGGCTTTGAATGTCTTATATTTAAATCCTACATATAAAAATTTAACTTATCTATTTAAATTTAATCTCTAATTGCGTTTAGTTTATGAAGCAAATACTCTTTTTTATTCAATGGATCATACGTTGTTTTTTTGCGTGCTTTTGAAAATTCAGCTGAAGCTTCCTTATACCCATAAAATTTTGTCACAAACATTCCTCTACCTTCTGTATATGAAGCTATTTTCATTTTATATTCTTTTGAATTTTCTACTGGAATTAATCCCTTTATTGAGAATTCATCCCCTATAACAATAGGATTATCAAAGGTTGCCCTCATAGTTTCTAAATCCCATACCGCTTTGCTTAAAGCATTTTGAGGAATCTTTAACTCAAACTCATGTAATGGCTCTAATAAAACAGTTTGTGCTTTATATAATGCTTCCATGAATACCATAGGTGTCACATTTCTAAAATCTGCTGGAGTGCTGGCTGGACTAAAAAATTCACCACAGCTAAGAGTGACTTTTACATCTGTAACCTCCCATCCAAATAATCCTTGTTTACTTGTCTTAATAACTGCTTCTTCAATTGCATTTTGAAAAGATTTTGGCAATGACCCTACTGAAACATTAGAAATATACCTAAGACCTTCGCCTCTCCCTGCTGGTTCTATTTCTAAGCCTACTGTCGCCCAAAATGGATTTAAGTCTTCCTGCATATGCATTATTGACGCTCCAAAACCTTTAGGTGTTTCCTTATAGATAGTCTCAATATTCGAAAACTCTACTTTTATTCCATATAAATCATCTAACATGGAACTTAGTATTTCCATTTGAACTTCACCGAATAAGTTGACATAAATTTCTTTATCTATGTCATTCATCTCTAATTCTAGTAGTGGATCTTCCTCTGCAAGTAATGTTAATGCTTTAAATAGCTCTGGATTTTTTTCTTTATCAATTGCAGAAATTGTTGTTTTTAATGCTGGTTTAGCTATAGATATATTTTTAATTTTATCATTTGAAATTCCAATAACATCTCCCACTTGGAAACTTGTAAGTCCATATAAAATACCTATATCCCCTGCTTCTATCCTCTGTGCTTCAACAACTCCCCCATTTTCTAACCTATTAATTTTCTTTACTTTTTCTGCTATCTCCTTATTAGGTACTTGAATTTTATCTCTTACAGATATTTTTCCTCCAAATAATCTTACATAAACCTTCTTTTCATTTTTACTTGTTCTTTCGATTTTAAATACTACTCCAGATAAATCACTTTCACAATCATCACCTGCAAATGGAAAATAACTACAAATTCCATCTAATAAGTCTTCAACTCCAAGTCCAATTGCTGCCGCACCACAAAATACTGGATATAGACTTCCTTCACTTGCATATAATGAAAGCTTTTCTTGTATTTCTTCTTTATCAGGTTCTATTCCACCAATATATCTTTCTAAAAATGCTTCGTCTAAGTCTGATAAAACATCAATAGCATCATCATTTATCATGCATGTATCAAATAGTTTTTTTATATAAACAGCTTTGCTTCCTACATCATATACTTCTTGTAATCTAACTACTTTATTGGACATATTCTTCTTTATATCTTCAAATACTTTATTGAAATTTGCCCCAATTCTATCTAGCTTATTTACAAAAATTATTGTTGGAATGTTTAACTCCTTTAATGTCTCAAATAATATTCTTGTTTGTGACTGAATACCCTCTACTCCTGATATAACTAGTATCGCTCCATCTAAAACACTTAATGAACGTTCAACTTCCGAAATAAAATCCACATGTCCTGGAGTATCAACAATATTAACCTTGACATTATTCCAATTAAAAGATATGGTTGATGATTTAATGGTAATCCCTCTCTTACGCTCAAGCTCCATAGAATCCGTCTGTGTATTGCCTAAATCAACTCTTCCAACTGATTTTATAGCTCCACTATAATATAATAAGTTTTCTGTTATAGTTGTTTTTCCTGCATCCACGTGTGCTACGATTCCTATATTAATTATTTTCTTCATAATCAATACCTCCAACTTTATCAACCACCTTTTTATCCATTATCATAGCAACAATATATAACACTAATACCGGTGTTACTAATAACGAAGTACATGCTATACCCATACTCACTGAAATATTTGTAGCTATGATTCCTATAATTGGTCCACCTAAAATTTGACCTAAGGAATTTATTTGTCCATTTATAGAAAGTACAGTAGATCTGGCCTTGTCATCTATATGTCCATTAAGCCATGCACTAAATATAGGTTCATTTATAGTTCTAAAGGTACTTGTCGCTAAATAAGCTATTAGCATTAAGTTAAATCTTTTTGTAATAGCAAATATGAACATAAATGATATATAAAATATATTTATACATAATAACAGCTTTCCATTTTTATTCTTATCATCATCCTTAAGCTTCTTTTCCATAAAATGCATTACTATAGCACTCAATATCATTCCTGCAATTCCAAAAATTCCGAACCAAGTCACTGGTTTAAGGTTTCCAAGTTTAGGAAGCATAGTATCTTGTAAAAAATGCATATTAGAAAGTCTATCATAACCTTCACTGGATAATCCATAAAATAAAGTTACTGAAAGCAAAATTATAATTATAGGTTTATTTTTTATAAATTTAAGACCAGATTTAAAGGTATATCCCATCTTTTTAAAAGTATTTAAATCCTCTGGAGCAGATGATTTAAAATTATTTTCTGGCATATATAACCATAAAAATAATGCAAGAATTATAAATAAGACTCCACTAACTATAATAGGTAGTCTTACAGATAAATTAGCTATTACAGTGCTTAGTACTATTCCAATAACCGATCCTATCTGTCCTGCTTGTGCTCCCTTTATATAAATTTTATCCAAATCTTTATCTTTCTCTTCTTCCGCAATCCAAGCTTCAACAGATCCACTAATAAAAGTAGAACCTAATCCCCATACAATCTGTGCTACAAGTACGAAAACGAAACTAGAAATAGAACCTTCTAAAATAAATCCCACTCCTGTTAAAACTACACCAATAACAATAGATAGTTTACGACTGTACACATCTGCAACTATTCCTGTAGGAATTTCAAATATAAAGCATGCTACTTCTAAAGTAGTTCCAACAAGTATAAGCTGAAGTGGATTTAAATGCACCGTTTCAATGTGATACACTATCATAACTGTAGCTACTAGTGAAAAACACATTGCTGTAATAGCTGAAAATAATAAATAAGTTTTATATGCTGAAAGTTTATTAACCATTAATAATCACCATCCTAGTATTTTTAAAAAAATTTATTTGTTTTTCATAATCTTCATATTTAAATATATAAATCATCAAAATAATCTCCTTAAATAAAAATTATATAACCTAAATATAAACATGAAATATACAACTTTAATTTATATAACTTATGATTAAGCTATGCAAATTAAAGTCTTATATCATATCTATAAATATAGTAAAAATAGGCATAAAAATACCGTGTTTAGAACACAGTTTTCCTATTCTTCAAATAAAGATGTAATATGCTCATTATAATACTGATTATTTTTAGAGTACACAAATAGACATGGTAATATCAATATTATTAATAATTGTTTCTACCACAAATAAACCTTGAGTTATCCAAGATTTTTTTCATATACTTTTTAAAATAATCCTTATTCAGTTAGTTTAGTTAAAAACTACCTCTTTGCGCATATTTACATCTCCTTTACATTTATATTTTTCATGTTTATATTTTAGTATAATTACATTATATATAAACTTTTATTTTTTTCAATACTTTTATATTCATATTTATCCAAATTCAATTGAAACTTTATTACTTCAAATAACTTATATACACAAAAGAATAACTACTAACTTTAACCTAAATCTGAAATGAATATAAAAAATATATTTGTGGAATGTTTTACAATTTCTTTCAATACTATAGATTAGAAAAAACAAATTCTAATTTGCTGAAATAGGTGAAAAACGAAGAACCTATGAATAAAACTACAATAACCTACAAAAATTCAAATTTTAGATTTTTGTGAGTTTCATTGCAGAATTAAAGCAGACCTACCTTTCATTTATATATCCAATTTTGGTAAAGTTCGCACTTACTTGTGATACGGTTCTCCGTACCGTACTCTACGGAGCACGATTTTTTATTTTTCAAACTTGCTTATTAGATAATTTACAAATGCTGAACAACTAACTAACATATATAGTGCATCTTCATATTCTAAACTATCTTCTTCTAATAATGCATGTCTTATTCCATCTCCATTACTCGTATATCCATATATTTTTTTATATCCTTCTATTAGGGATGGATGTAATTCTATTTTTTTATTTTTATCAATTATTTTTAATGCTTCTCCTAACGTCGCATTTTCTTTTCCACAAATTATAGCACAAATAGATTCTACACTACTTATTGATTCCTTTATACTATTTCTAAAATCAGGATTAGTTTTGTCAGATATATGCTCTAAAGCTTTTTTTATATGTATTTTTACCCCACTATACTTATCTGTATGTATTGCATTCTCTATACTTTCGATTTCATATTCTTCTATATTTTTTACTAATGAATCGTCAACAATTCTATATGCTGAAAGTTCTCTCTCTAATATAGAATTTAGAACTTTTTTAAATACTATTCCTCTATTTGTATTATCAATCTTTACTATGAACTCTACTAAATCATATACTTCATACCATTCTAAACTAAAAAATATCTCTTTATATGCCCTTTTAAACTTTAAAAGTCCAAACTCTTCTTTTTTATCTATTTCTTTTTTCCAAAGATTTACCCATATCAAGGTTGTTATATCATCTGGATGTATTGATAAGTACTGCATTTCACTCTTATGTTGTTGATTCTGTGTTAAATAGAATTCATGCACTATATTCCATAATGATACTCTTAGTTCATCACTCATACTATCTATTTGAATTATTTTATTTATAGGCTTAAATCCAAATCTTTCTGAAAATTTCATCTTTATTCCCCCATGTTGTTGTATTAAAGAATATTATATTACTATTTTAAAATTTACACAATGCATTCCAAGTAAATGTAAAAAGGATAGGTTACCTTGTTCTTTAGGCAACCTATCCTTCATTAAGTATGTTATTACATCATCATTTATTTGTATTTCTATGCTATCTATTTCTCTTTTCTTATTTATCGTTATCTTTGATACTAGTAAATGTATCAGTTGTTTCCTTTGTTGACTTGTACTCATTTCAAAAAAGACTTCTTTGAATTTTTTCATTACTTCATTTACTATCTCAAATGGTATTGGATCTCCTTCTGCTAGTTGTAGATCCTGTTTTAATTCTTGTTCTCTATATTTTAGTTTCTCTATATCATCATTTATTGATTTTACTCTTGTTGATAGTTCACTTTTATCTAGTATTCCATCTTCAAATAACTCTATGTTCTTACTCTTCTTATCAATTAGCTTTTCTATATCTTTGTTTATTTGCTCTAACTGCTCTAATATTGGTTTCAATTTAGTAGATTTATTGTTATTTATGTTATCAATTACTTTTCTTAGTATAGATTCATCATTGATTAGTTCCATTATCTTATTTAGTACATATTCATCTGCTACTTCTACTCTTATTGAGTTTGAATTACATACTGCTGTACCTTTATTCTTCCAGTTACCACAAGAGTAATACTCATTTATTCTTCTAGTTCCATCTTTTCTTTTAGCAGTAGATCTATTTATTGTCATTCCTGCTCCACATACAGGACATTTTAGTATTCCTGTTAATGGGAATTCACAATCGTAGACTTTATTATGTTTCTTACTTCTTTCTTTAAGTATTACTTGTACCTTATTCCACGTTTCCACGTCAATTATTGGTTCATGTATTCCATCTGAAAGTATTGGATTTGCATTTATGTTATTTCTTCTTTTCTTGCTCCAATCTTGTCTTACATTGTATCTTATCTTACCAATGTATACTGGATTTTGAAGTATTTCTTTTACTGTACTTACTGCAAATTCTCCATTTCTTTTTGTTTTATGTCCTTCTTTATTTATTCTATTTACTACTGCTTTATAGCCATGACCTTGACTGTATAGTTCAAATATTCTTCTTACTGTGTTTGCTTCTTTTTCATTTATTTTTAAAACAGTATTTTTTCTTTTCTTACCTTCATTATTAAGTTCTACTAAATCATACCCTAGAACTACTCCACCATTCCATCTTCCTTCTTTTGCTCTAGCTAATAATCCCATCTTTACATTTTCAGCAATTGTTTCTCTTTCAAATTCCCCTATTGCTCCCATTATGTTAAGTTGAAGTTTACCTGATGGTGTTTCTGTTTCAAAGTTCTCTGTTAATGAACGAAATGCTATATTATGTTTGTTTAATAATTCTACTATGTTAAGAATATCTAATAGCTTTCTACTAATTCTATTTAACTTCCACACAATTACTAAGTCAAACTTATTCTCTGTTGCATCTTGTAAAAGCTGTTTTATCCCTGGTCTATTAGTTATATTCTTTCCACTTATACCTCTATCTTCATATAGGTTGTAGATTTCATGACCTTCTCTTTCACAGTATTCCCTTATCTTTATATTTTGTTCATCTATACTGTAACCTTCTTCAGCTTGTTATGTTGTTGAAACTCTACAATATATTGCTACTTTTTTGCTCATTATCCTCTTCTCCTCTAGTTGTTTCTTTAATTTTGATTATGTGTTTTTGTATTATGTTACTTAGTATATTTATTATTTCATCTGCACTAATTTGATCTATTGTTGTTGTATCCATCTTATACTCCTATTCTTTTATTTTATATGAGAAATCGGAGTTTCCCGATTTCCCATTATTTTTTTCTATGATACTTTCTTTATTTTATCGATTATTCCAAATAAATATCTTACTGCTTCTTCTGGCTTCCAATTATTAATTATTGTGTTGACTTCTTGCATATTAATATTATCAACTATACTTTTTAGATTTTCTAACCTATCTAAATATTGATAATACTCTTTTTGGCATATAGTACTATCTTCTAAAAAATCATCTTCTATATTATTTAAAAACATTAAATCTGAATAAATTAACTGTTCTGTGTTCATTTCTATTTCCTCCAAATTACTTATTTTAAATCGTGAAAACGTGAATTTGCATTACATCATTTTAATAATATAATTTTTTAATATCATTTAATTCACTTAGTTTCTATTACTTATGTATCTTTATTACTATCAATGGCATCTTTATTCCAGCTTGTGTTTCTCTTTTTCTCGTATACCTATCTTTTTCACATTCTAGATATCCTGCTTTCTTTAGCTCTTTTAAGACTACTTTATCATCTTCAAATCCACCAGCTTTTACTATTTCTTTAAACTTTTCTGGTAGTATTTCAAACTCTAAGTGAGTTTCTTTCCTTTTAATGTTTCCTATATAGTCTCTTACACTATCTATTTTTTTTGATTCGGAAAATCTAACTGCATTAGAAGAAACATACTCCTTAAAATAGTTAATAAATGACTTATCAAAGTTTCTTTGTTTTATAGACTCTACTTCAACATTTAGTATTATTTGAAATATCTTACTTTTGTTCATTTTAATGTCAATCATTCTTTCAAATAATTGCATTGTAAGAATTATTATTGATATCTTATTTATCCTTCTATCAATAAAGTTATCTTTAATTTTTCTCTTTTCAAATATAGATTTAAGTTTTGATTTAGTTTTATAGTATTCTTCCTTTATATACTCTTTATCTAAATCCATTACATATTGTGCAAATTCAAACCCTAAATGACCATAGTTGTTTAAGATAATAGAATTTATTTTTTCTGAATGTTCTGAATTCTTAGTCCAAACTATATTATCAAACTCTAATACCCTTATCTGAATCCCAGCATTTTTATTGGCTGATCTAACTAAAGACTTTTCACCATTAGACATTATAGTTGTTAACCATGGTTCTTTTTTTATTTGTTCTGAATTTTTATTTAACCTACATTTGTCTACTCCATTTGATATTTTGTAAATCATATCTGAAAAGTTATTACTTTTAGACATGGATATTTCATCAAATGCAAATGGTACTCCCTTTATACCTTCTAATTGCTTTATCAACGCATTTTCCGTTGCATTGTATGTTGAAAATAGACCATTCTTTTTCACATCAGGATATCCAAATAGCGATATTGCTAATTTAAGTGCTGTTGATTTTCCTGTTGTTGAATTTCCATATAGATGTACTATCTGAGTATCTAGAGATAGTTCCTCTCCTATATAACCTAAAAGTACTGATGATAAGCTTATTGATACTATTAGTTCCAAAGGAGGATGTCCTATCACATCCTCTTTTATCATCTTTAGATAAATCTCACGGCTACCTTTAGGCTTTATTTCTTTTTCTCCTTCATAGGTTGAATCAATTCCTACACACTTATGATGTTTATATATCAATTTTTCATTATATATTCCAAAACCTAGTGTCTTATGAATATTTACTCTTTTAGCTATTTCTTCTTCATTTCTAAAATGTTTAGCTAAACTATAGGAATTATCTCTCATCACATCTAATCCAAATCTTTGATATGACATTAAATTTGTAGGATTTAGATAATCATTTCTATCCATGCTACGTTCTTTTTTTATCCCACATTCATAGTAATATATCATAGATTCTATTTTACTAGAATCTATGTCAGTTTTTATCGTACTAATACCCATAGCATCAGATACTCGTATCTCTTCTCGATCTACTTTTTGATAAACCTTGTTATTCTTAATGTATATATCAGGATATGGTAAATCAACTGTATTATTAACTTTGCTCATGATTATATCATCCTCCCTTCTCTTAAGCCTCACCTATTATATAATCAAAGTTAAAATCATCATCTGACTCATCACCAAAGTTAAAATCATCATCTAATTCATCATCAAGATTAACCTTATCTAATGCATCAAGATCAATATTATCTAATGCATCAAAATCAATATTACCTATTAGATCATCGTCTTCTTCTGTATAATGATTATCTTCTTTGATTGACTCCTCTTCTAAATTTAACTGTTTTTCACTCTCTTGTAATTCTTCTATTTCTTTAAGTTCTCCAATACAGCCTATCTTAAATATATTGTAAAACCCACTATTATTTTCTTTTACTTCTATATCAATCTCTTTATCTTTAAATTCTTCTACCTCAAAGCTTTCTCTCTTGTCATCCTTAAAGCATACATCTAGTATTTGATCAACTTGATAACTATCCTCATGTATCCAATATTCTCCTTTTGCTCCATCACTTATTCTCTTTACTGTTAATACAAAATATCTTTTACCTGATTTACTAGATTTCTCTTTTATACTTTCTATTCGTACACTATGTTTTCCTGAAACTATCATTTTCCTTCTTTTTATAAACGTCATATTTTTTATATCTCCTTTTCAAATTTTTAGGCATTGCCTTTTTACAATCTGTATTATACATTATCATTTTTATTAAATCAATTTGACTTTTTGTCATTTTTATACGCTTTTTGTGGTAAAATATCTAATATATTATCATTTTTTTGGTGGATCAATTTTGTCCCTAAGCCTTGAGCAGTAAGAAACGATTTAAAAATTTATTTTTTATTCAAAAAAAAAAAATAATATACGAATATTAGAATTTTTTTAGGAGGTAACTATGGCTAGTAGAGAATTGAAGAAAAAAAGACAGACTGACTTAAGAAATTTCTTTTTAGACTCTAAAAATGAAAAAATTTTGAGAAGTGATATTGAAAAATTTTATAATGATAATTATGACTCTATATGTAGTTATAGCACTATAAGTAGAGATTTAAGTGATATAAACGTCATTTGTGATAAAAAAAATAATAGCTATTTTTTACAAGAAGTAAAATCATTAAACACTCTAAAATCATCTATAAGTAAAATATTAAATAATTATATGATTTTTAAACCGGTTCAAATATCAAATACTATAAATATAGTTGATAATGATACTAATAGTAATCTAGAGTACTATGTAATTACAGTTAAACCAATAAATTCAAAACGTCAAGAATATTTATCTGAAAGATTATATTCTGAAATAAAAAAACTTCTTAAATTTCCTAACTATAGAGAAAAATATAACTACATGGAAATTAAATATTTTATAAATTCATTTTTATTTATATTTGATGATGAAAATGATATGAAAGATTTTTATCTAGAACTTAATGAGTTAAAAAGTTTAAATGAATCTAAATAATTTGTTGCTATTGACAGGAGCCTCTTACAAAGTATGCATTTTGCCCCTCGACCCAAAATCCACGGTATTTTGGGCTTCGCTCAATGGGCTATCATACTTTGTTCTCCTATCAATAGTACACTTCGTCAACAAATAATACTTTGACACTGTAAAAAAATTAATACTTTCATTTAGTATTATCAAATTATTACTATTACTAGAATTGGCATCCTTATCATTTATTAAGTATCTCTTTTAAATCATCTACAAATGATTTTGAAAATAATTTCTCTTTTATTGCTCTTTGTATCAATTCTAAAAGATCTTCTTCTGGTAGATCTAATGGTCTTGCTATTAATTGTTTTTTTCCTCTTATTGTGTCTTTGAAAAATACCCATCTTATCTCTTCTTGTCCATTTCCATCATTTACTATTATTCTCTCTATTCCATAGGCATATGTACCTTTATCTATGATTGATTGTTGTAATACAGTACAATAGTCAGTTGTTTTTATCACTTTATTTCCCATTTTTAATTTCTCCTTTGTTGATTTTAAAATAAGAAAAACGTGATTTTATTTCACGTTTTCCCGTTATTTTTTTTCTAATTTTAATTTTCTATTTGTGAATATTTGTAACTTATTCCATCAATATCAAAAGCATCTTGTGGATATAGCTCTAATATAGATTCTAAATTATCATTATCAACAATTTCATCTATCATCTCTTCTTTAGTTGTGTTATTTATCCACATTTCAATTATTGTTTCTTTTTCAAATAACTTATCCACATAGTATTCTTGATCTAATCTATCTTCTAACAATTCTCTAGCATACCCTTTTAAATATCGTTCATCTATATAGATTAAGTATTCCCCTATTTCTAAATAGTTATTTTCTTTTAATTCTTTTACACATTCTCTTGCTACACTTATACTTATTTCACTTATTTGAGAGTTATACCAAACAAAGAATGTTATTACATCTTCATCTATTTCATCAGTACAATTTAAAATATTTAACAATTTATCAATATTTCTCATTAGATATGATTGTAATTCTTCATCTCTTAAATTAATTATTATGCTTTCTATTCTTTCTTTATCTTTTTCATCTATTTTATTGTATTTTTCTATTAGCATTTGTAACTCCTTAAAGAAGAGTTTATTAAGTATATCTGAATTATGTTTTATCATCTTTATATCTCCTTAATATTTTAGTATTCATGACTAAACATCATCATACTGTAATCTCCATTATCAATGATATATAGTTTCATTTTAGTTTCTATTTCACAATTTTTTACTACATAATTAAACGTGAATTCGGGAATTTCTTGTTTATGTACTATTTCCACGAATTCACTACTATTAGGGATTAACTCAAAGATTTGTAAGTAATCTTTTTCTACTTCTATTTCTTCTACCAAATTCCACATTAACATCTGCATTTCTATTGGCACTCTATCAGCTACCTGTCTTGTTAAGTATCTTTCATTTGTAAACATCATGTGTCTCCTTTATATTATTCAAATATCTCTATACCAAAAATTATTGCATCTATTGATTTTTTATTTTAAGCGTAAATTAAATCTGATTCTATTATTACTGCTACAGCTACTCCTGCAGTAAATCCTGCTAAAAACCATCCCATTTTTCTAACCTCCTAAATTATCTTTTTGATTCTTGTTTTGCTTTAAAATATATAGATATTCCAAAACCTGCTCCTAAAATAAACAAATCTATTGGTGTCATATAGTAATTCCTTTCTAAGATAAGATTTCTAATTCTTCCTAATTATTTCTAACTGTGTTTAATTGTTATCTAATAACTTATCTGTAATTTCATTTTTAGTAATTACAGTAATAGAGTAATCAGTAGATAACATATACAATGTTGAATTGTACTTATCAGTATCATCTTGATATACAACATCGCTAAATTCTTCAACTAATCCCTTTAGTATATTTACTTTTAGATATTCAATCTCTTTAATATCCTCAATAATGCAAATATACCCACCATCATCTGTTAGTTTTCTATTACATCCATAGTTTTCATCAAGAATATCAATAACGTTTTCTATATTTTCAACAACTTCATTTGGATATTTTAATAATAGTTTTAAATCTTCTTTCTTAAATAAATTAATCATATACAGCTACCTCCTTTTAAATTTTTGCACTAAAAAAGAGATATTGCTTTTATTGCAATATCTCTTAAAATATGTTTATTCTCCTATAGTAATTATCTATCTAATACAGATATTATTCATTTAGATAATATCTATTTATAGTCTTAGTTATTTCGTTTTTCTCTTTCTTCTTTTTCAAAATATCTTACATTATTCCAGTTTTTTCTGGATTTTGTTTATTAATGAATCTCTCTAGTACTATATTATTTAGAAGATTTTCAACTACCTCATCTACTGTATCTTCATCTGTTAGTTCTATTTCATAGTAATTCCAATCTTCAAAATGTATTTCTACTATGTATCTATTTTCATCTTCTGCATCATCTATGTATATAGTAGTTTTTTCTCCAAATATTCTATCTGCTATTGATTGATAGATTTGTTTATTATATCTAAAGTTATTACCTTCTTTATGTATTTCTTCTATTATCATTTGTTTATATTATATTTTATTTTCATTAATTAACTCTCCAACGTTATTAAATTAAAAAAGATGCTACTCTAAAATCGTAACATCTTTTACTTATTTTATTAATCTAATTCCCATACAATCTGAGTTGCAGCTATCTCTTCATGCACAGTCTGATTTATTTGAATATCATGATTAACCTCATCTTCATTATCAAATATTTTACTTAGTTCCCTTCCCATTCTTTCTACTAGTCCTGTCACTAATGCATTACCCATGCAGAAATATCTAAATTTATGTGTCATTCCTGTATTAGTCCAATTATCTTCAAATCCATTTAATCTTTCACACTCTATTGGTGTTAATAATCTTAATCTATTAGTTTGTAAATCTCTAACAACATGAGTACTCCTATTTTTTGATGATTCACTTGTTAACATTGTTCTTGATGGTTTATCTAATGGATCTGGAAATGATATTGCTCCTTCTCTAAAGACATACTCATGTCCATCTTTAGACACTCTAGGTATAGCTTTCGCTCCTTTCATATACTCCCAATCACCTAATTCTTCACCTAGATAATATCTTTCTTCTACATTATTCTCTAAAATATCACCTAGATTTATTGCTTGTTCTAATACTGGTTTATATTTTTGTGTTGTGATTGTATTACCTATCATCATTCCACTGTTTAAAAATTCAAATCTGAATTCATTAGATATAGTTAATATATCCTCATTTAATACATATTTATTTGTAGTTTCAACTCTTTCTATTGGAAACTGATTAGAAAAAAATCCTCTTTCTTGCAAATAAGTATTTTCATTTAATCCTTCTAATTGAGTTAAACTATAGTTAGTTGTATTTAGATATGCAAATATGAATATTCTAGTTCTTTTTTGAGCAAATCCATATTCTGATGCATTTATAACTCGCCACTCAACACTATACCCTAAATCTCTAAAACAACCTAACATTACTCCAAAATCTCTTCCTCTTTGATTAGAAGGAGATTTTAGTAATCTATCTACATTCTCTAATAGTACAAATGGAGGTCTATCTCTATCTAACATTCTGTTTATTTCCCACCATAGTACTCCTTTTTTTCCTTCTATTCCTCTTGCTCCGGTTGAGGCAACTGAATAGTCTTGACACGGGAATCCTCCTACTAACAAGTTATATCTTGGTATATTATAATGCTCATAATTATTATTTATTTCCGCTATATCAATATTTAGTGCTAGTGTATTTGGAAATCTCTGTGTGTAACAATCATATGCATATTGAGTTTTTCTACTTGGCTCCCATTGATTTGCTAGAACTATATCCCATTCTTCATTACTTCTACTTAATCCTACATGAAATCCACCTACCCCTGCGAATAACTCGCATACAGTTTTATCTATCGGCATTTTGTTATATTCTCACTTTCTAAAAATTTAGCATTTGCTGTTAATAATTATTATAGTATATTTTAAATCAAATGAAAAGATCAATTATAAAAATTATTTAAATTAATTTTATTTGTCTAAGTACTTATTTTTAACTATATTTTTCTTATTATGCTATAATTATGTTAAATTTATATTTTAAGGAGGTATTTATGGAATTTAGAACACATTCTTTTAGATATGGTTTGGAAATTTTCACTACTCAGCAAGATTTTAGAGTATTATGGAATGAAGTCATTGATTCTATCAATAGTATCAGCGATGAAGATATAATACAGTATTTTGAAAATCAAGAAAGAAGAGCTAAAAGTATATCTGAAGCTATTAATAATTTATTGGATGAAAGATTAACTGCTAGAGGTTGGCATAGACAAAGCTTTATATTTAACGATCCTACATATAGAAGCAATAGAGGTAATAGTAATTGGAGATTAGATTTTGCCAAAAATGATATTTCTATTGAAGTTGCATTCAACCATGGAGAAGCAGTTGCATGGAATCTAATTAAACCTGTACTAGCTAGCGAACTAAATCATGTTGAAAAAGATATACAAACTAGAGCTGGTATACTTATTTGTGCTACTGATGAAATGAAGTCAGCTGGAGGTTTTGATGGCTCTACAGGATCATATGAAAAATTTCTTCAGTATCTACCTCCACTAAATAATCTATTGACAGTGCCTATGGTAATTGTAGGTTTAAATGCTCCAAGAACATTTAGAATAGATCATTATAAAGAAGGCAGAAATACCTATGGAAGAGTTGTTCGATTTAATGATTAAATTTAAATAGTAGAACTATACTGTTCTACCTCTTTTCTAAAGAAGCGCTCATATACTTGTGATACATTTTTTAAAATGTATTTAAAAGATTATCAAATACTCTTTCTACTGCATCTTTGTATTATTATACTGTTTCATAACAGTTATAATTTTCAAAATATAACTACTATATATCTTTTATACCATTTATCCTTTATGCATAGTAATTCTTTCGTAGAAAAGTATATAATTATTAATAAGTAGATTTTTCACTTTTGATTATTAAGTATTCAGACATTATTCCTTTTAGTTGATATTTAATTTTTCTATTCCATTTCCTACAATTATATATACACCTAAGCCTTCTGCTGTTCTTTCTGTACCGTAGTTTTCATCTAGTATTTCTATGGTATCTTGTATTGTAGATAGTACTTCTGTTGGTAGCTCCTTTGCTAAGTCTAAATCTTGTTTTTTCCAAATGCTTATTATCATTATATCCTCCCTGTTTCAAAATAAAATAAGCTAGATGAAGTATATTTACCTCATCTAGCTTTATCTTTCATATTTATAATATATATTTTAAAATACACTTCCATACCATTATCATTTATCTAATAATACTAAAAATATCTTTCGGTAAGTTTGTTACTGAACAAATTAAATGCAATATTGTTTTCGAGCCTCGTTCTAATACAGTGCTATTAATAAAGTATTTATTTGTCTCATCTATTGCTACTTTTTTATTTTTCAAATCATATTCCATCAATATGTAATCTAAAAATCTCAAAATATCATAATATTCTAATGGATTTGAAGTCATTCGTTCAATTAAATCTAAGTATGCTTCTAGATATTTCGGGGGTTTTATATCCAAATTAGGAACTGTTATATTACCTGTAAATCCTGGTACTTGGGTTCTTATTACACTATTTATAATCTTATAGCTAGCCTCTACTATCTCTTTTTGTCTCTCTTTATTAACAGTTTCTCCTGAAGTAATCCCCTCTGTTATAATTTGATTTCTATCTCTATTATTAAAATAATATGTATTCCTACATATTTTTATAGTAGATAAAACAAATAAACTCACAACCTCATAAACAGCCCATTTTAATGCTTTTATCTCATTATCTGAAATTGGCATTTTAAGAAAATCTCCCAATTGATTTAATGCAGTGATACACTTTTTAACTTGGGTATATTCATCCAGCGACCAGTAGTTTACCTTTATAAACTTAAGAATTTTTTTTATATTTTCACTTTTATATATACGTATATTTTTTAAAATAGTTTCACATTCTTTTTGAGTATTATAATCCCAAGAACCTTCTACTGAAGTATCTTCTATTTTATAATCATTCTCAAATTTCTGTAATACCTCTAAATCCATTATTTGTATTCCTGATTTTCTTGCAAACTGTTTAGTAGATACTCTTACCCCTTTCTTTACAAATACAACATCATCTATATCCGCAAATCTTTTTACACCATTTATCCATGATATTCTCTCTAGTGGCTTAGCATTTCCAGACTTACAATCAGCCCATATAGACTTACATGTAAAATCTTTATGCATTGAAAATCCTAGTACATCTAAGTCTGTAATATTATCTGAAAATTCACTTCTATCAGCATTTATTATAACACCTATTTTACAAAAGTACCCCATTGAAAATAGTAATCTCTTTATCCTAAATTCTAGCAATTCACCTTTACTTATTTTTATATTCATTTTAGAATTTTCTATAGTAGTTTTTAATTCTGTTTTATTAGACTTAGTTAACTCACTATCTTTATTACTTTTACTTTTTACTAATTCGTTCAAATCATCACCACCAATATTATAATAATTCATCCCTTAAAATACTAGCAAAATGTTCTTGTGCTTCTGATACCTCTTCTGGAGTTTCACCCATATTAATCCTTACTTCCTCTGGAGGCATATAATTTCCTGTATCATTTACAAGTTCAAAATTCGATTCAGCTTTGTCTATATTCATATTATAATGTGGACTTTTTATTATTTCTAATGCTTTTTTCGCTACATCCTCTTTTACTAATTCTAAACAATATCCACTTCTTGAGTTGCCATAATATGACGACTTAACTTTATGTTTTACTTTAACAATTCCTTTTTTCTCAAGAAGAGTATAATCGCTTGCATTAGCACTATGCGGTCCTATATCACCATATCTTATCAAACTTTCTAAAAATCTAACTGGATCATTTATAGTAGAAAATTCAGTATAGTTTTCCCCAAATCTAATTGATGCAAGTAACAATTTCACATCATCAAGTATATCATCATTAAATCCTGTATCGTTAAGTATATTTGGAGTAAATCCAAAGTTTTTTCTTATACCTCTAGAAGATATTATAGTTGTAGGATCTATCATTCCTGTCTTCTGAGCTAGTAGCAACAATTTTTCATCTATCTTAGGTAATTTTTCTATAGGGTACCCTTGACTATTTTGAATTATATCAATTACTTCTTTCAAATCTTGTCTTTTATTGAACTTTATACCCGAAACAGCTAATGCTATTTTTTCATGATTAGGCCCCCATATATACTCGTTACTAATTATACTATCTTTACTTTTACTCTTATTTAGTTTATTTATCAACTTGAACTGACTTTGTAATGCTATAGATAATTGTATATCTTGTTCACTAAATCCTTCTTTTGTCAGTAACTGAGTTATTTCGCTTTCTAAATATGGTATTTGCTTTGTTTTATCCATGGTTTCTATTGCTATACGCTCATTTTCATTTGGATTCTGATTTTCAAGTACTTTACCTGATATCTCTAGAACTTCTTTATTTGAAAATACATATTCAGCAATACCAGTTATACTTCCTGATGCTTTATCTCTTATTATTTCAACCTTTTTATCTGACGCATTCTCTAATTCTGGTAATATTATTTTATGAAGCTCTCTGGGCTTTATTCCTACTGCATTAGCCATTTTTTCTAACTTTTTTATATTTGTTATTTCCTTATTGCCCCTAATTGTTCCTAAGAACATACCTGACTTACCAGCTATATCTAAGTTGTCAAACTCATCTATATTTGAACTATCACCTCTAAATACTTTAAGATGCTTCTGAGTAGCAATAGACCAATATCCTAGCTTAATTTTTTCTTGATTATTCATAGTCCCTCTCCATTTTGACATTATTATCATGATATATAAATTATATACTATTTAATATTATATATTATTTCGTAATAAAATAATTCTGCTTTAGTAAAAAAATCGTATCACATTATAGTTATACGATTTTTATTTTTATTAAAACCGCGCTCCGTTACTTGTGATACGGTTCATTATTATTTATTCTAAATGCTCTATAAACTTGTTCTAACAATATAAGCCTCATTAATTGATGAGGAAAAGTCATCTTAGAAAAAGATAACTTATAATCTGCTCTTTTTAAAACTTCATCTGATAATCCTAAAGAACCACCTATAACAAAAGTTATATGACTATTTCCTCTAACCGCTAACTTGCTCATTGTATCAGCAAGTTCTTCAGAAGATAAATTTTTACCGTCTATAGCAAGAGCTATAACATAGCTATTATTTTTTATTTTACTAAGAATTTTTTTCCCTTCTTTATCTTTAACAATAAGCATATCCTTTTCACTTAAATTTTCAGGACATTTTTCATCATCAAGTTCTATTACATCTAACTTACAATACTTAGTTAATCTCTTAGAAAATTCATCTATTCCTAACTTTAAATATTTTTCTTTTATTTTACCTACTCCGATTATAGTTATATTCATAAATTTCTCCTTAATCCGTCCTACTTTTACATATATTATTTCACATTATATATATCAGATACTTCTTCTCTTAATAAAACATCTAGTTTTATATCTTGTCCAATTATTATATCATTTTGAGCTAAAATAGATTTAGATGTTTCATATGCTAACTCTGGGAAGTTATTCTCTTTACTTAAGTGTGCTAATAATATTCTTTCTGTTCCTTCTTTTACAAGGTCTATACAGAACTTAGCTGCATCTTCATTTGATAAATGTCCTGTATCTGACATTACCCTCTTCTTTAATGAGTAAGGATAAGATCCCATCATAAGCATATTAGGGTCGTAGTTTGATTCTAATACTACTAATTTTGATTTATATAAGTGTCTTCTTATATTATCCGTTATCATTCCTATATCTGTAGCTATAGACATCTTCTCATTTTCCGCATAAAAATTATATCCTACTGCATCTGATGCATCGTGAGATATAGAAAAAGGTCTTATTATTAAATCCCCCAAAGAATAACTTCTATCATTTTCAAATACCTTCATGTTACTATCTTTTATATCCCCAAGTTTATCCTTCATTGCACACCAAGTTTTTACATTTGCAAATATAGGTATATCATATTTTCTAGATATTATACCTGCACCTTTTATATGGTCTGAATGTTCATGTGTAATAAATATTCCTTTTATATTTTCCATATCTACATTTATATCATCAAGACCTGTAGTTATTCTCTTCCCACTAAGGCCTGCATCTACTAGTATGTTGGTATCTTTATATCCTATATAATGGCAGTTCCCACTACTTCCGCTTCCTATTGAACAATATTTCAGCATACTGTCACCTCATTCTTTATAGTCATAGATTATATTATACCAAAAAATTAGAGCATTAAATAAAAATTTAATGCTCTAGTTAAAATTTACTTGTATTCACTTATTATTTTATCTATATCTATACCTTTTTTATTCCATAAATCAACAAATTTAGCTCCATTTACATTTTGGAACATATATGTGTTGTAGTATTCTTTTAAAGTTTCAAAGAATACTTCATCTCCCACTTTTTTTCTTACTTCATTAAATGCTAATGCTCCTTTAGTATATACGTTTAAGCTATAATCTATCGAATTTTTATATTGAGTTGTTGCTTTAAATATATCTTCACTAGAATGATTTCTTGTTTGCATTTCCATAGTCTTTATAAGCTTAGAGCCTACTTCTTTACCATACTTTTCTTCAAAATAAAGAACCGTCGAATATTCTGTAAGAGCTTCATCTAACCATGGTTCACTTATTTCATCATTCCCAATTACTGAATACCACCATTGATGTGCAGTTTCATGTGCTATAACGTATTCAAGTAAAAATTTGTCCTTTTCATTATATAAACTTTGATCAATCATAACTAATGTTGGATATTCCATTCCACCTATATAAAAATCGCTTGCTATTACTGAATATGTATCATACGGATATTCCCCAAACAAATCACTAAATATGCTAATTGAATCTTTAGCTATTTTTGTTACTTCTGTTGATAACTTTTCATTTAAATTATATGTATTTATATCCACACCTTTATAAGTATCCTTCTTAATTTTGAATTTATCACTTAATACAAATGCAAAATCTCTGACTTTTTTTGCTTGTATTTCATAAAATACTTGTTCTGAGTCAGATTTCTCTGAAATTATGTTTCCTGTGCAACCCACCTTATATTTTCTAGGGATTAATAACTTAACATAAAAATTACTTGTTTCACTGTAGAACGGATCTCCTAGTGTTTCATAACTCTTTAGATTCCAACCTCTATCATCATGAACACATGCTATTGGGAACCAATTTGTTACATTTATAGTATTTTCTCCATATCCAAATCTACCTTCTGAGTTAGGTATTTTTACATTATATTTCATGTCTATAGATATTTTTTCACCTGGCTTTAGTTGTCTTCCTATTTTTACTTCTAATAAGTCATTTTTTTCACCTTTTATCTCATATTCCAACTTATTATTATTATTTAATACATTTTTTATATCTATATATCCTTCATTGAATCCATTTGGATATGCTTGATTCATTTCATCTTTTTCAAATGGAGCAAACTCTTTCTTAGAAAAAGCATTAGGATATATATGGAAATATATTTTGTCTAAAGCTATATTTGTATTATTTACATACTCTACATTTTGATTACACATTAGCCTTTTACTTTCATCATCGAAAATAACATCCATAATATATTTGTTTAAATTTTTACCTTCTTCAATATTTGATGTTTGTACAGAATTTTTGCTCTGATATAAATATACTCCGCCCCCTATAACAATTAATATCGTGAGTATCATTCCTGTTAATATTCTTACTTTTTTCGTAAAGTTTATTATCAACTTCTTTCCCCCTTTCTTTTTTAATGTGAATAATTTTTCTGTTTTTTCTGTAAGATAAACTTGTGTAATTAAAGTTTTAGCTTTTTATGATATAATCTTATCTGAGGTGATAAAATGTTTTTCAAAGAAGTCAATGAGATAGATTTAGGTGAAACTACTATTGCCAATATCTTTATAGATATATTTATGCCTATGGCTAATGGATTATACGTTAAAGTTTATCTTCTAGGTTATAGACAAGCATGCGACCCTAACTCTAATCCTAAATTTGATAATAATTCAATTGCTAAGAATTTAAATATACCTCTTTCTGATGTAATAGATGCATGGAAATTTTGGCAAAATAAAAATATTATTAGAATGCATAAAAATGAAGGGTTAGATGATTTTGACTATTCAATAGAGTTTTTAGACTTAAAGAAGTTTTATATGGACAATATGCATATAAATACAAAGTCTATAAAATCTAATAGTGATAGCATAGTTTCAGCTTCAGAAAACCCTAGCGTTAGAAAGATGTTTACTACGATAAATAAAATAGTTGGAAGATACCTTGACCCAGGTGAAAAAATAAGTATATTAGAAATAATGAATAAATATAATATGGATCCTGATATGATAGTATGTGCTTATGAATATGTAAAGGATAAACATGGTTCATCTAGACCAGTTAAATATATTGAATCTATTCTTAGAGGATGGTACGATTCTAACTTATTCACTCCTCAAGATGTTAAAGATAGCTTTATGGTGAGAAGTGAAAGATATATGATGTATAAAACGATATTTAATGAGCTAGGGTTCTATAGACAGCCATCTAAGCCAGAAGAAAGAATTATGGATAGTTGGTTTGATAAGTATAATATGGATATTGAAGTTATATTATCTGCATGTTCTAGAGCTAAAAATACATCTAACCCATCTATATCATATATAAATGGTATAATTGAAAAATGGAAAAAATCTGATGTAAAAACTTTAGATGACATAAAAAGACTTGATGATGAATACAAGATGAAACTAGAAAATAAGAAGACTTCAAGTTCTAATAATCAAGTTTATCCTAAACAAGTAAAAACTAGGTTCCATAATATAAACCAAAGAACTGATAAATATACCGCTGAAGAGCTTGAACAGCTAATTCTTCAAAATAAAAAAAATAAATTTAAGTAGGTGATTAAATGAAAGAATCAACATTAAAAGATATTTTAAACTCCTATGAAAAAAGAAGAGATAAAGCACAATCAGATTTAGAACAACGTATCCTTGATGTATATGCTCAAATTCCGAGAGTAAAAGAAATAGATAATGAAATAAGTAAAATCGGGCTTAAACTTGCAAAACTAGTACTTTTAAATCCTAATGACAAAGATACTATTCTAAATGAATGTAAAAATAAAATAAATATACTTACTAATGAAAAAAAGAGTTTACTTATAGAAAATAATGTTCCTGACTGGTATATAAATTTAGAATATAAATGTAAGACTTGTAAAGATAAAGGCTTTTTAAGTAATGGTAACAAGTGTAATTGTTTAAAGCAAGAAATAATAAGTTCTACTTATAAGATGTCCAATTTATCAAGAATCCTTGACAAAGAAAACTTCGATAATTTTGATCTTTCTTTATTTTCTACAGAAAAAGGAGAAAATAATATATCTCCTTTTGAAAATATGGAGTTAAATATATTACCTACATGTTACGAATTTATTAAAAACTTTGCTCAAGATAATGGAGAAAACTTATTATTTTATGGTGATACTGGCGTAGGTAAAACTTACTTATGTAATTGTATAGCTAAATCTTTATTGGATGAAGGATACTTAGTTATATATCAAACTGCATTTAAAATGTTTGAAATAATAGAAGAGTATAAATTTAAAAATACAGATAATCATATTTCTAAAGAAAATTATGAAAACTTATTTAATTGCGATTTACTAATTATAGATGATTTAGGTACAGAACTTACAAATTCATTTACTAATAGCGAATTATTTAATATATTAAATACTCGTTTATTAGATGGAAAAAAAACAATAATATCTACTAATTTAGATTTTATGCAATTAAGTCAAGATTACGCTATTAGAATATCCTCTAGAATTTTTGATAAATTTGATCCTATTAAATTTATCGGAAAAGACTTACGATGGGAAAGCAAAAAGTAATAGAAGAAAAATAATTTTAATATTTTTCTTCTATTTTTTATTTATAAAGTTAGATAGTCAAAAGTTTAATGTTAAATCATTTTATTAAATATACTATTTTATAAAATAAAAAACTCTTAGAATAATCTAAGAGTTTTATTGGAGCTGGTGATAGGAATCGAACCTACAACCTGCTGATTACAAGTCAGCTGCTCTACCGTTGAGCCACACCAGCATAGTGTATTAAATTGGCGACCTGGAAGGGACTCGAACCCTCGACCTCCAGCGTGACAGGCTGGCATTCTAACCAGCTGAACTACCAGGCCGCGAATGGTGGGACTAACAGGGCTCGAACCTGTGACCCCCTGCTTGTAAGGCAGGTGCTCTCCCAGCTGAGCTATAGTCCCGGGAATTGGTGACCCATAGGGGAATCGAACCCCTGTTACCGCCGTGAAAGGGCGGTGTCTTGACCGCTTGACCAATGGGCCATAATTGGTGATCCATCCGCGACTCGAACGCGGGACACCCTGATTAAAAGTCAGGTGCTCTACCGACTGAGCTAATGGATCATCTTATATGTCAGATTTTATCGAATTTCTTCGCATCTCTCTCGCTCACAAAGATTATTATATTAGCTTTTGTATTCTAAGTCAACATTTTTATTATAATTTTTTATATTTTTTTCAATAAATTAAATAATATGTTAATTTTCACTATAATATTATATTTTATATTCACCTAGAATTGGCTATATTACTTACTTTCAACCTTATATTAATATAACTATATAAACTTAGTTTGTTTTATAAATTTTCTTCTTTTAACTATAAAAATAAATAAAATTTACCTACTTTTTATTCAAAACTAGATAAATTTTATAAAATAATTTGTTTATTATATAAAATAAGAGGGTATAAAAATATATTTTAATACCCTCAACTATTTTTATTATTTAATTATTTAAAATTAGAATACATTTCTTCTAACTATAGTTTGTTCTCTATTTGGTCCAACAGAAACCATATCAACACTTACTCCTATTAATTCTTCTATCTTAGCTACATATTTCTTAGCATTTTCAGGAAGGTCTTCAAATCTTTCCACAGAAGTTATATCTTCTGTCCATCCTTCTAATTCTTCATATATAGGCTCACATTTAGCTAAATCTTCTAAAGATGCAGGGAAATCTTTTATTATTTTATCTCCCATTTTGTATGCTGTACATACTTGTATCTTATCAAATCCAGTTAAAACATCTAATAACATTAATGATATACTAGTTAATCCGTTTACTCTTGCTGCATATCTAACTATAACAGCATCGAACCATCCACATCTTCTAGATCTTCCTGTTACTGTTCCGAATTCACGACCTTTGATTCTTATTTCTTCTCCAATTTCATTATCTAACTCAGTTACAAATGGACCTTCTCCAACTCTAGTTGTATAAGCTTTTACTATACCAACAACATCTTTTATCATATTCGGTCCTACACCTGCACCTACTGCAAATCCTCCTGATATCGGATGAGATGAAGTAACAAATGGATAAGTTCCTAAATCTAAGTCAAGTAACGTTCCTTGAGCTCCTTCGAATAATACTTTTTTACCAGCTTTTATTGCATCATAAACTATTACTGAAGTATCTGCAACATGGTTTCTTATCTTCTCAGCATATCCTAAATATTCATTGTATATAGTTTCAAAGTCAAACATAGCTTCTTTTCCATATACACCTTGAACTAATTTATTTTTAGCATCTACTTGTAATTTTAATTTTTTAGCAAATACATCTTTGTCCATCAAGTCACATATTCTTATTCCTGATCTCTCAGTTTTATCCATGTAACATGGACCTATACCTTTTTTAGTTGTTCCTATCTTATTATCTCCTCTAGCTTCCTCTGCTAAAGCATCTAATTCTTTATGATATGGAAAAACAATATGAGCTCTATCACTTATTTTTATATTGCTTGTATCTATATTATCCTTTTTAAGCATTTCTACTTCTTCTAAAAATCCTTGAGGATCAAATACTATTCCGTTCCCTATTACATTTATTGTATTTGGATTTAATACTCCTGATGGTATTAATCTTAAAGCAAATTTCTTTCCATCAACAACTAATGTATGTCCAGCATTATTTCCACCTTGACCTCTAATTACTACATCAGCTTGTGTAGCAAGGTAATCTATAACTTTACCTTTTCCTTCATCTCCCCATTGAGAGCCTACAACTGCAACTGTCTTCATTATAATTCACCTCTATTTTTCGATTTTCGAACACTTTACTTATACATTTTATCAAATATACGTATTATTTTCAAACTTTTTTAATATTATATAGTTTTTAATATGTGATTTTCTGTCATTTTTAAATTTTTATCTTTAATTTGTATAATTTTTATATTATCTAAACTATTTTTCCCATTATAGTTTATAAGATGTATAACTTATTCTGTAATTATATTTAATACATAAACTTTGTATATATTCTGTTCTTCAATACAGTACTAAACTATTTTTAAATTTTTTTCTACTATTTTTTAATAAATTGACTTTATAGTAAACGAACTTAATAATAAAGGTATGAAAATTATTAAATAAGTTAACAAATATAATATGAGTTATGATATAAAGTTTAAACAAAGAGCAGTAGAATACCAAAGAGAAGGCCATACTTAC
>OODN01000314.1_pt1 | contig 33483 bp, 26 predicted proteins | sample 1671651 | NCBI WGS metagenome assembly OODN01 (sample SAMN06348178, study PRJEB24527) | human gut metagenome | biome: human gut; feature: ankylosing spondylitis patient; material: feces | host: Homo sapiens | place: China | collected 2015-10 | reverse complement strand
GCACTTGGGATATATCTTGGCGGAATACGTATTGAGAGCGTTTGCTGATGTAAAAGGACCAGGGCTGGTCATGGAGCTAGGTGCTTCCATTATGATGATGGACAACAGTATAGCGATTAGTTTCATTTTTCCTCCTCTTCGCAGCGCCAGTTTGTCATAGGTGGAATATCCTTGTAATTATTTGTCGTAGGGAGTCATCTTTAGATGACTTTGGCGACTCTTCCGTTTTTTGATGAGTGGTGCTGTATGTATACCGCGATGTAGTAGTGGCTGAGTACACCTTGCGGTTGTGAGGCGTTCTTATCTAATAGGGAATCAAACCGGTTGCATGGTTTAGTTTGTGCGCAAGAGACCTGCAATGTTGGCATATGTTTTACTACGTGTCGACGAGAGCTCATGGTGCTGCACGCCTAGCGCGGCGATAGCATCATCCACGCGTTCTGGCTGCAAACAGCCCACGATAGGTGCAGTCACGCCCTTGGCCCAGTGCCATGCAAGCGCAACCTGAGCCATGGGCACTCCATGGTGTTCGGCTACTTCAAGCACACGTTCGACGATGGGCATGTCTTGGGCTTGCGCTTGATCATACTTGTTGCGCATGGTGCCGTCAGTGGTGCGGCTCCTGGCGAATCCTTCTCCCACCTGGCGTTCATGGTTCCGGCAGGAGACCCTGGCGCGATGAGCAACGAATGGCTTGAACCGGTCGATGCGCAAGCGTACGAGTCCCTTGCCTGAACAGACGGGCGCATACATGTGATTCAGCCGGGGTCAAGTCAGACTCGGCTGAATCTATTCGCCACTCACATGCGAAAGGCTTATCTCATGTTTGTCCTAAGGTGGGATAGGGGGAACCGAGAATAATCGCAAACTTATCGTCAATTGCCTGCCGTTGACGACATTCGAACAAGCGCAGTTTATGCGTGCAGCCAAAGGCGTGCCGCAAGAATTCGTAGGCGATCCGGCGCAGCGTGGCAACATGGCAAGGACGGCCATCATCCCCGAAGAGCTCAAAGCTCAAGTCACCGTCATCGTCGGCAATGTTGATCCGGGAACATGCCGACAGTGTCCCAAACTCGAATGGTTGCAAACCTGGAGCGCCGGCGTCGACAAATACCAGCGACCCGGCATCCTACAGCCCGGATTCATGCTCAGGGTGGAATTCATTTTGATTGGTCGGCACACCGGGATACAAGCCAGGCGAGGATCTGCTGTTCGCTGACGGGCTTGAAATCCCATGCGTCGAGTCCCACGTTCACACTTCGCGGATCAGTGCCGTCGGGAACGTCCTGATGCGTATGGCCGTAGAGCAGCCAGCCTTCGGTGGTAGGCGCCATATCGGCGAACTCGTTCCAGTTGCTCGGCCAGTCGCCGTGTTCTTCGGCCAATGCCGAGAGTCTGGGGAAGTGGCTCATGGCGATGCTTTGCTGCGTGGTCGCCACCGTTATTTTGCCGGATTCATCGAGAACGGGAAGTTCCATGTCGATTTCGCAGTAGTCGTCGATGGTCTCGAACACGTCTTCGTATAGCATGTCATTGAATCGGAGACGGAAGTTGCGGTCGTGGTTGCCGATGATCAGATGCAGATGTTGGCAGTTGATTCGGCGCAGGCATTCGAGTGTGTGCTCGACGGTGCAACGGTAGGAGAGGTCGCCGAGAATCCACAGTTCGTCGTCGTGCCCGACGATCTCGTTGATATTGTCGATGATGGTGTTCTCATGACGTGCGATGTCGCAGATCGCTTTGAACGATGTCTGATTGTCGTGCACATATTGTTTGATCCACGCGTGTGCGGTGGTGCGGGTCTGCGTCTGCCAGATGTCGAGGTACTCAGCACGTAGCTTGCCATTGTTCAGGAACCCGCGCAGCGCGGTGACTAGTGGATGGCCGAAATGCGTGTCCGAAGTGAAATAACGCATGTGATTCCTTACTATATTGGGAGATTCCGGTGAGCTTGCTGACGGTCTGGTCTTTCTGATCGCGCAGCAGGTCGTCGAGCTTCGCATCGATTTCCTTCAGGTAATCGGTGATTTCGGAGACGTCCTGTTCCAGAGCCATCTGTGCCATGACGCCGCTGATGCCGGTGAGCATGGCGGGGTTGAGTTGCCCTGGCTGGGTGAATTTTAGATGTTTGATGATGCGCCCGTTCGGTTGCCGTACAACACCGGCTTGGAACGGTCCCTTCTTACAGTTCTTGCCGTATTTGGCGACCAGCTCAGCCGATTCCTTGGTGAGTTTTACCCAACGTCCGCTTTCGACCATGGCGTTGCCGGCTGCCTGTGCGCCTTTGCTGGCCGAGGAGACGGTCTGTATGGCTTTGGCTTTGAATGCTTTGGAATCGAAGCCTTCATCCTTGAGCCAGAGATCTATGGTACCGGCGTCGCCGAGGAAGACGATGCCTTGTTCGTCTTGGATGATGGTGACGCTTTTCGTGTCGTCTGGATTGTTGTTCCCGGTGCTGGCATCGGCATCACTGTCTCCGCCTTCGAATGGGATGAGTTCGTTGGAATCGTCGTCGATCATGGTTATTTCCTTCAAATCCACTTGGTAGCAGTATACGACTGGCAGACGCGTCGGTGCGCTTGGGAGTGGCGGGGAACAGGTATGAAAGCAGTGGGGAAGTGGTCAGTCTTCGATCTGGGCATCGCCCGAGTCAAGGGACTGGAAGATCTCGTTGAACAGAGCTTCGGTCTGCGTCTGGAGCTTTTCCAGGCGGTTCTTATGCTCGCTGCCGGTTGTGGATCTGTTCATGGTGTCCATAAGACGAAGGCTTTGCAGGGTGCTCTTCCATCGTTCGACTGGTGCGTTTACGGGAAATTGGTCGGCGTATTGCTCCAGTGTCTCCTCGATGGTGTCAAGCTTCTTGGCGACTCTTGCGGATGGGCTAAGCGCGGCCGGCAGATGCATGCTCGCGGCGGCCTGCTTAAGCTTGCTGCCTACCTGTTGTTCGCTGACAAGCTGCGCCACCTTCTGCATGTTTTCCGGATTGGCCGCAATGTCGACCGCCGTTTTGACGGCATAGGTCGCCGCCGATGCGACGATCCCCTTCAAAAACCCACCTTTGCGCGTCATCGGTTACCCCTTTCAACACGGAACTCTTCTAGGAACAGTGTAGTTCAGAAAAGGCGGGTATTGGTTGATTTATACATGCCTATGCGGCTTGGCAAAAGGAAGAGACCCTGGATTTGAGCATTGCTAAGAGACTTGGAAGCTGTTGCTGCTCGTAGCAGCAATGAGATAGAAAAGAGGCCCACCGTATTTCAGGACGTAAACGTAGCCTTGGATGGACGCTGATATAAAAGGCTGTGCATTCTTTGGCGATTGAACATGCCGCATGAGTGACAAAGTATGTAATTGAGATGTAGATGCATGAGAGTGCTGAGAGTGCGTGAAGGCGCGCGGACGCATTCTGACGAATTACTAACCTGGAAGCAGATCCTATCTGTTGAAAGCCCGTCGCGCTCGCGGAGAAAACATGGCTCATGGTGAATGCGGATTGCCCGCATGTTATCCACCGAACAGACAAAGGAACGAACACCATGGGCGTTAAGCATAGTGCGTCTATCGGAGTAGGGAGAATATGACTGAGAGCTCTAGCGGCTGATTGGTCGATGCGCTGGTGCGTAATCTGAACGGTGAGTTCGACGAGACCGGCATGGAACTCCGCCTGGAATTCAGAAAAGCCGAGTTCTCGGAAGAGGGCGAAGTCGCGATTCACGCGATTGAGATAGACGACTGAAAAAACCGATGGGCTGGAAGATATTAAAAAAAGAGGAGCCGATGCGTCGGCTCCTCCTAGGTGTCGCCCGAAGGCTTCCACCGCAATTAACTAACCAATCTAGTATGAAAACAAATGCCACACGCTGATAGAACGGTTTTTCAATCGTTCCCATCTGAAAACTTCCTCGCCTCCTGGATCTTCCTCACAGCCTGTGAACTTACGAGTTTGCTGAAAATTGGTTGAGGAAGCGAGGCTCTGTATTCCTTCAAAATTGCAAGAAAATCATCTAGAAATTTGGTTCTGTCTGCCCTGTGGCCTTTCGCTGTTTGGTGTGGGTGAAGTCGGTCAGGTAGTGACGGTTCGTAGATCGAATTTGCCGCAGGCAAATCATCGCGTTGAAGCAGTTCATGTTCCTGAAGCCCCTTGCGTGGATTTTTACGTTCTGGATGATGCTGTTCAGGCCCTCGAGGATTACGTTGGCGCACCGATGACCGAAGTAGGCGAGAACGTCGTCCCAGTGACGGCGTGGCTGTCGGGCCAAGGCCTTCATGGGATCCAGACGGGAGCGCATCATCCGCGAGCGCAATGCTTTGGCCCCCGTTTCGGTCCCGATCCGGTCGGCGCTGTCGGCGCAGATGTCCTGCAGGGCTCACACATCCGGCAGGCCCTAGCGGTCCTGGGCCGACGCCTCCGCAGGCTGCGCTTGATCTCCAATTGGGGTTCGGGTGGGTTTGTTTCGTTGCGCAGACACAGGTATTTCGTGTTGTGCCCGCCCTCGGCCCTGCGACCCCTGTCGACGGCCTCGTTGGCGTGCTTGACGATGTGGAACTTGTCGATGACCTTCGCGGCGTTGGGCAAGTGTTCGCAGATGCCTCTGGCGAATTCCAGGCTCATGTCGCACGTCACCAGACCCACCCGGTTTGGGTCGCCGTTGCGGTCCATGAAATCCTGCGCGAACCGTTCGACGGTATGCGCGTCCTTGCCCGGCACCACGCGGACCACGTTGCGCTCCGCCTGGTCGGCGACCACAGTGATGCAGTTGCGGCCTTTGCGGCCGGTCCCGTCGATGCCTATCGCCTGCACGCCCGTGTAGTCCCCGTACGGGCGTGCCTCGTCCACGTAATGTCTGACGAGCCGCCACAGGCGGGTGTCGTGCTCGCCGACCTGCGCCACAACGTCCGGACCGGCTGGCTTTTCGCCAGTTCGACGACCATCGCCTCGAACAGGAGCATGAACCTGCTTCCTAGACGTGCTCACGGCACCGTCACCGCTCTGATGTCATGCCTCGGGCATGTGACACGCGCGGCACGTCCGCGTGGATGAACGCTTTGTGCTGGAAGAAGTTCAGATGCCGCCACACCTGCCCCGCGCGCCATGCACCGGGCACGACGCCTCGCTGTATCCCGTCTCGGGGCAATGGAAACGTGAGTCGGGCGCGAAGCCGATCGTGATGCGCAGCTTGCACTTGACGTCCGCCCCGTCGCGGAACTCCACGCCTGGCACCCTCCACAGGTCGGGCAACTGTAAGGCGGCGGTTAACAGCGAAGTGGTATCCATACCGCCAAACTCCCCGAATGTCCTCACTGCTAACCAGCCTTCACCCACCAAACAGCGAAAGGCCTTTTGTTTATCGGCTTCTTGGCCGATGATGATGGAAGAAGAAGGTCTATGATAACGAACATGGAAGATAGAACGTAGGGAGAAACGATGCAGCCACCTCAGAAGAAGACGTTGCTACAGAGATGGAAGGAGTCGATAGGTGGATGGCCGTTGCTCGGCAAAATCGTCGCATGGGTCGTTCTCGCTATCCTCGCGTTCGCAGCCGTCATGTGCTGTCTGTGGCATCTGACATCGGAGCCAGGGAAATACGTGGCGAGCATCGCTGCAACTTCTCTGACGATCGTCGGCGGCGTGGGCGCGGTGGCCTATTTGGTGATTAAGTACCAGGAACGGCAGCAAGCTGGACGGGATGAGGAGCGCGCGAAACGAGAGGAGCGCCGAGAGGAGGATCGCTTCGTCAACACGAAGATGCAGGACGCTGTCGACCAATTGGGCTCCGACAGGGCCTCCACGCGCATCGCAGGCGTCTACGCGCTAACGGACGTCGCGGACACCTATGGTGGGTATCGTCAGCGCGTGGTGGACATCCTGTGTGGCTACCTGCGTTCCGACCGCGAGACGTATCCCCTTGGCGCGGACGGCAAGCCGGCGACAGACCAGCCCAGGTCCGGAGACTCGGACAAGGCCGTGGAATCCACCATCATTGCCGTCATGCGAAACCATCTTCTCAAAGAACGAAAAGCCGACAATGGAGAGATTCGCGTGCGGCAAATCGTGCGTGATGACCAGCTGTGGTGCGACTGCGCGTTCGACCTCCATGAGGTCACATTCCACGAGTACGTGGACCTCATGGACATCACTTTCGTACGTGGTTTAAACTTCAATAGATCCAAATTCGAGGACCACATTAATTTCAAAAGAGCGACATTCGAAGGCTATGTGGTCTTCATCGGCACAATCTTCAAAGGCGATGCAAACTTCAGTAGAGCAACCTTTAAGGGTGAAGTACACTTCAATGAATCGATTTTCAAAGGTGAAGCGCGCTTCAACGAAGCGATATTTAAAAGAGACGCATACTTCAGTAAATCGACATTCAAAGGTCTCACGGACTTCAGTGGGACAACCTTCGAATACGCTACGGACTTCAGAAGGACGGTCTTCGAAGGTCTCGCGAGCTTCAGCGGTGTGATATTCAAAGGTAACGCAGATTTCTGCAGGACGACATTCAAAGGGAACACGGAACTTATTGACGCGACCTTCAAAGGTTGCGTAGGCTTCATCGAAGCGACTTTCAAAGGTAGCACGTACTTCAGCAGGGTAGCCTTCAAGCGTGATGTGAACTTCAACAGAGCTGGATTCTGCAGCAAGACGACATTCTCAGAAATCCAAGGTCGGCCTACGTTTAGGAAATGCAAGTTCAATAGGCAATTACGCGATTTCATACTTGAGAACGGCACCGAAGCCTACGACTTCGGGCTGATTCCGATTCCGGAAGACAACGACGGGCTGCCAGAGGGCGCAGTGTGGGTGGATTTTCCGGAGAAAGACGACAAGGATGACGGCGCGACGCCAATAGATCGATAGGTCGTGGCGCCTCGTCCATTTTCTTTACGGAGCGTCGCAAGCGTCTTGCCCTTATGAGCCTTTCGTCCGTCCTTATTCCGAATGGTACCGGTTGGAAGATTGTGCTTCTTTTCGTACGTGCCGACAGTGCAGTCGCTTCTTGTCTTACGAACTTTGCTGAACACAATATGTCTGCTTTGACTTCAATTCATTCCGTTATTCTGATTATTGAGTTTGTGCATCATCTATATTGCCTGTTATCCGAGCAGCGGAGATTGCATATCATAAGAGGTTCCGCGAGATGTACCGAAACGGTTCCGCACTAGGGTTGATACGCCGATACTTCCACGCCTAGGAATATTCTGAAATATTCTTGTGTCTTAACGTTGATGTCTTAGCAGAGGGAGAATCGCATGGCGGGCTCATACGGTGCGGAAGCGACACGGGGGGAGCGGTACCGGCTTTCCTTCACTGTCGGCGGACTTCTTGCCTCGCAAGGCCGGGCGCTTGCGGAAATGTATCTGAATCATCTGAATCATGCAGGCGGCGACGCTGAGTGTTCTTCCCAAACCGAGGTGGGCAAGTCCATTGCCGCGATTCGCCAACAGGCCATCGAGGAAAACGTTCTTGCGATTCGCACGGATTCCGCGAACAGGCGCGTTGTGGCGGAAACTACTAGGCGGCTCAGTGCGCTCACGGTTGGAGAGCTTGCATATTTGGCAGGCCCGGATTCCTCCACATCCGACCGCGAGGCACTTATGTGGATCGCGATGTGCCGTTATTACGCAATCGTCGGGGAATTCGCCGGCGAAGTACTTAAAAAGCATTATCTTACCGGCAATACGCATCTGGACTTTGAGGATTACGGTCGGTTCATTGCGGACAAAGCCACATGGCATCCTGAGCTGGAAAACATAAGCGAGGGCACGGCGAAGAAACTCCGGTCCAATCTGTTCAAGGCCATGAGGGAGGCACATCTGTTCGATAAAAATTCCGACACGGTGCTGTCTTTCCTTCCCAGTCCCTCTTTGGCGGATATTCTTAGAAAGAGGGCGGATTCGTTCGGGTATCTTCCGATGCGCGAATCGTCGTTATGAGCAGAACGGAGGATAGCATGGCTGATTCCATCGCCGGTATTGGATTTGTGGATGAGCGTCGTGACATTGATGCTGATTTCGCTCATTTATATGAGATCATGGAGTCCCGTTCATTCCGGACCAACAGCGGGCTGGCGGGAGAACAGCCGTATTACATTTATGACTACCCGCCCATTCAGGAGCTTGAAGTCGCCGAGCATATCAAGCAGTTGGCGAATCGTCTGCAGACGATGACGCCGAAAGATGATGGCGATTACGCTCCGCAAGTGCTTACGTTGGATTTGTACGACATTGCTTTGGAGATTCTTGAGAAGCGTGGCATTTTGGATCGCATATTCAAAAGGGAGGAAAAACGCCACAAAAAGGTTTCATCGGATGTTCACACGGATAACTTCTTGAGATTGCTCGACAATATACTGGGTGCCGATGCGAATCATCTGCCCGATACCATTCGTGATCATTACGAGCAGGCTAAGAGCGAAGGCGGGGCCGATATCGTGTTTATTACGGGAATCGGCAAGGTTTACCCGTATATTCGTGCGCATACACTGCTCAACGCGTTGCAAGGGCGTATCGATGATCGCCCGCTGGTACTGTTTTATCCGGGTACGTTCACAAGAAGCGCTACTTCAGGATCGGTCATGTCGCTGTTCAACTGTTTGCCGGGAGACAATTACTATCGTGCGCAAAATCTGCGTGAGATGAGCGTGCAGCTGGAAGCATAGCGGTTTAAAGGAATGTCCTGTCAGCTGCAACATGACACGAGGCAGGATTTGCAAGTATTCGTTCAAAGAAGAAGGGAACACAAATGAACGGGGAAAGCGGCATCAGCTTCAAGGAGCTGTTCAATAAAGACATTGACCGCAACATCAATGGTGTGATCAAGGCTAATGATGAGAAAAATCTTAACGATGAGGTCAACGAGTATGTGCTGACGGAGGAGATTTGTCGCAATCTGGCCAAATTCCTTGACGCATACAACGACCCGTCGAACCACGAACAGAATGGTGCATGGATTTCCGGTTTCTTCGGTTCCGGTAAATCGCACCTGTTGAAGATGCTGTCGCATATTCTGGGCGAGGTCCCGGCTGAACTCGTTGACAAGGGCAATAAGCCGACCATGAGTCGCGAACAGATTGTTCATGCCTTCATGGGCAAGGCCGAAGCACAGGATGACCAGATGCTTGCAGGTCAGCTTGAAAAGGCTTTGACGATACCAGCCACGTCGATTCTATTCAACATCGATCAGAAGGCGGATAAATCCAATGCCTCCGACATGCTGCTGTACGCTTTTGTTCGCGTATTCGATGAGGCGAGTGGTTTCTACGGCAAGAATCCATACGTTGCGAAATTCGAACGCGATTTGGCGAGCAATGGTTATTTCAAGGATTTCAAACAAGAGTTCGAGCAGGTGGCTGGCAAACCATGGAGCGAAGGCCGTGGTGAGGCCGTGCTATGGGATGATGAGATCTGCGAAGCCTATGCCGCGGTGACAGGCAAACCGGAGCAAGACAGCATCATCCAACGGTACGAGGATACGTACACGATGACGGTCGGCGACTTCGCAGACGACGTGAACGTGTGGCTGTCCCGTCAGGAACCGAACCGCCGCATCCTGTTCCTCGTGGATGAGGTAGGCCAGTTCATCGGTGAGAACAGAGAACTCATGCTGTCACTGCAATCCATCGCCGAGGATCTTGCCGTCAAGACCAACGGGCGTGCATGGGTGGTGGTCACTTCCCAAGAAGACATGGATACCATTGTTGGCGATCGGACCAAGCAACAAAGCTATGATTTTTCGAAGATCCAGGGCAGGTTCTCCATCAAGCTGAAGCTCAACAGCGCCGACGTGGTGGAGGTCATTCAGAAGCGCTTGCTGACCAAGAAACCGGAATATGAGTCGGTGATGAACGAGCTGTGGGATGAGCAGAACGCGAACCTGCGCACCATGTTCGAATTCACTCGTGAGACTTCGAAATTCAGTAATAACAAGGCGTACAGCAAGGACGATTTCATCGCATCGTATCCGTTTGTGAACTATGAGTTCGAGCTGTTCCAGAACGTGCTGCGGGAGATGAGCCGGTACAACATGTTTTCCGGACGCCACGCATCTGTGGGTGAACGGTCCATGCTGTCCACCATCAGCAGCACGTTGCGGTCCAGCCAGAATGAGATGGTCGGGGCCCTGATGCCATTCGACAAACTATATGACGGTATTGCCGACGCCATCCAATCAACCTCGAACTTCCGCATCAACCAAGCCGAAAAGAGACTCGGCTCCGATATAAAGGAGCTGGGCGTGCGCCTGCTGAAGGTGCTGCTGCTGGTCAAGCATGTCGACGGATTCCCCACCACACCGCATAACCTGCGTATTCTGCTGACCGACCAGTTCGACATGGATGTGATGGAACTGGAACGGAACATCAAGTATGTTCTGGGAGAGTTGGAAAAAGACACGTATGTGCAGCGTGTGGGAGATACCTACAATTACCTGACCAACGAAGAGCAGGATATCGAGCAGGAGATCAAAAGCACGGACATCGACTCCAGCAAGGAAATCGACGAGCTGAAGAAGATCCTGGTCAGTGACGTGCTCGGCAAGATGACCGTGGCATACGGCGAGCAGCGTGCCCAGTTCCGCTATGGTTTGCGCATCGATGGGGTGCAACAGTCCGCGCAGCAGCTCATCTGGCTGAACGTGGTCACATCGACCAATGCGCAGGACCGTGCGGACGCCATTCGCATGGGCATGGGCATGCGCGACACCATCACTTTGCTGTTGGATATGTCCGACAGGACACTGTTCGATGATCTGCGCATGTACGTGAAAACCTACACATACCTCATGCGCACCGACAAGAACAGCCAGTCAGAAGTGCGCCAGCAGATCATCTCCCGCAAGAGCGTCGCCAATGAAAGGCTTTACACGGAGCTGCGTACCCGCATCGTCAAAGCCGCGGCCAATGGCGAGTTCGACTATAACGGCGGAAAAGTGGAAGTGAAATCCACCGAGGTGCAGGCGCGTATGGCGGAAGGGCTTGGAACGCTCATCGGCCGGTATTACACGAACTTTTCTCTACTTGGTGGGCAAAGATACGAGGAAACGGATCTCGCTCGCATCATCATGAACGCTTCGCAGCACCAGCCTGGCATGCTTGACGGCATGAACGCAGTGCAGGACAAGCTCGACGTTCCCGCCGATGATGTGTTCGCCGCGGTCAGTCGTGACAAAGGCAAAGGCATGGTCGCCACCGTCAAGAGCCTTCTTGATGCCTACGGCAGCGTTCCCTATGGTTGGCCGTACGCCGCCACACTCGCATGCATCGGCCACCTGTATGGTTCCGACAGAATCACGCTGACGCTGGACGGCAAGCCGGTGCAGCGCAGCGAGGCCGCCCATTTGCTTAGAGAAACGAAGAAGCAGGATTCCATCCGAGTGGATCTGCCACGCGTATTCGACACGAGAAAAGTCTCGCATCTGCGTGACTTCGCCAGGGATTTCCTTGGGCTCACCGCCGCGGACCTGCCATCGAACGCGATTGATCTGGCGGAGGCCGTTACCACGCGACTTAAGCGGGAAGCGGAGAGTCTGACCCAGCTGCGCGTGCGCAATGCCCGATTCGGCTTTGTGCAGCAGCTCGACAAGGCCATTGAGAAAATCAACTATGCCTCCGGAATGGGTGAGGACTGGCTGCTTGGCGATTTCACCGCACAAGAAACCGAAAACGGTTCCGAAGAACTGCTCGAGTTTAAAGAAGACGTAATCGACCCGATTGTCGCTTTCCTCAACGGCTCCCAATCCAGGATTCTTGCAGACGGATTGGAATGGCTGAAAAACAACAAGCCGAACATCGACTATGTATCTGGTACTATGGCAGCAAGCCTGTACCAATCCGCGGAACAGCTGGCAAACGACCCGGACATCTTCCGCAAAACCAATAAATTCAAGACTGCCATTGACGACTTGCGTGAGGCAACAGACGCAACCATCCAAACCGAACGCGTCAACGCGCTTAAAGACGTGGAAGATATTCGCGCCAGAATCCACGATTCCACCGAATATCAGCACGCAACACAAGCCGCGCAAGCCAAGGTCGAGACAGAACTGGACCAAGTGGCGGAACGCATGCAGCACATACCGTTCATCTACAAAATGCGCGAAAGCGTACACGAGCTGAGCGAACGCACCTACCCACAACTCATTAATGCGCTAGCAGCCTCCGCACCGAGACCGAAGACCGCGCTCGCAGGCGAGGCGCAGGTTCCAACCGCTATGACGACGGATGCGGACATTCCTGAATCGCGGCAAGAGGAGACCCCGCGCGTGGCCGTGTCGTTCGCTACCATCAGCAGACCTCACACCAAGGATGCTTTGGAAACCAAGGATGATGTGGATGACTTCCTTGATGCCTACCGCCGTGAGCTTATCGCCGCCATTGAGAATGGAAAGAAGATCCTGCTATGAACACGTCGAAACTGCAAGCCTTCGCAACGGACGCGCGCCGCCAGCTCATGAACGCGGTGCAGGCCCGGCTTGACGCCGCATTGGTGCCGAATTCCGACGCTCAGGTTGACGACCCGCGTGCGTTCGATTTTCTGCAGCATGAGATCGAGCGTGCCGGCGGCGGTGAAGAGGGCCGCAGGCATGTGGTGGAACGTTATGCGTACCGATGGTTCAACCGCATCATCGCGTTCCGTTACATGGATGTGCACGGGTTCACCGGCACGCCGGTGGTCTCTCCAGCCGGTCTGACCAGCATGAATGGACTGCCGGAAGTGCTTGCAGCGGCGAAGCGAGGTGAGTATGACGACAGCACGGTGTTCTCGTTGCGGGGGAATGATAAGGCCAAAGAACGCATTGAAGGATTGCTGAGCGGTTCCATCATGGCGGATGATCCGCAGGGCCTGGCTTATGGTCTGCTGCTGCAATCCGAATGCCGGTTCTGGAATCGTAATCTACCGTTCATGTTTGAAAGCGTCGTCCACGAATCCGGCAGGGTGGATGAACTGCTCATGCCCGCCGATCTGCTCGCCGAGGGTTCCGTGTTGAGGAATGCGGTGGAGGCTATGACTCCAGAGGATTGTGGTGTTGACGATCCGTCCGGCAATGTGGAGATCATCGGCTGGCTGTACCAGTACTACATTTCGGAACGCAAGAACGAGGTGATGGACGGGTTCAAGAAGAACCACAAGGCCGGAGCCGATGAGATTCCCGCAGCCACGCAGCTATTCACGCCGGACTGGATTGTGCGCTACCTGGTGCAGAACACCGTGGGCAGGTTGTGGATGCAGTCGCATCCGGATAGCCAGCTGCACAAAAACTGGGATTATTACATCTGGCCTTCAGAGAATGATTTCGTCGGGAACGAGGATATTCTCGCAATCCGGACTCCGGAAGACCTGACCGTATGCGATCCTGCATGCGGTTCCGGCCACATGCTTACCTACGCGTTCGACCTGCTGTATGAGATCTACGAGGAGGAGGGGTATGCGCCGAGCGATATTCCCGGCCTGATTCTCAAGCACAACCTGTACGGCATGGAAATCGATGAACGAGCCGCAAGCCTTGCCGCCTTCGCTCTGACCATGAAGGCTCGCTCCCGTTCCCGTAGATTCTTCAAGAAGCAGGTGGAGCCGAATATTCAGCGCATTGCGCCGATTGCGTTCAAGGAAGACGAAGTCGTAGAACTGAATGACCTATACCAGGTGAATCTGGACTTCACGGTATGGAACACCTATGCGAAGGCGGATGTATATGGTTCGCTGATTCAGCCGCCGCAGGAACTTGTTGAATTGGCGGCGTCAGCGCAGAAAAATGCTGATGACATTGGCACGCTGTTCGACCCGCTTCTGCGTGAACATGCGGAGGAGGTTTTCGCTCAAACAAGGTATCTTGCCCGCAAATACGCGGCAGTGGTGGCGAACCCGCCATACATGGGCGCAAAGAACATGAGCGGCGAGCTCAAACAGTTCGTGCAGGACCATTATGAGGATGGCAAGGCCGATCTCTTCGCCGCGTTCATTTTGCGCAATCGGCAATTCCTGCGGTATGACGCGATGCTGGGCATGATTACCATGCAATCATGGATGTTTCTTTCATCGTTTGAAGCATTAAGAAGGGATGTTCTCCAAAAGTGCACTATAACTACTATGTCTCATCTTGGGGCAAGGGCATTTGGCAGCATTGGTGGAGAAGTGGTATCCACCACGGCATTTGTATTACTGAATTCGTTTATTCCCCATTATTTCGGAACGTTTATTCGACTTGTGGATGACGAATCCGAAAAAAAGAAAGAAAAAATGCTTAGGACTGCTGTTCTTCAGGAAAATGGTAACCAAAATGACTGATTTTACTCCGGAAAACATCCTTAAGGTTCGTGATGACAGAGAGCCGGTTTGTTTTAAGAGAATTGAAGGCCAAGACACAGGTAAAAGCGCTGAGTTTGAACTTTGTGACGGAACTTTCCAACCAAACTGGTTGCATAATGTTGCTAACTTCAATACAAGGACATTGCGTGAACGTATTGAGCCGTGGCTGACAGCATTATTTCAGTCTGAACATCTTAGTTTGCTGGCCGGCTCAGGGCTCAGCACGGCTGTATCGTTAATGGCAACGAGCAAAAACGGTGCTGGAATGGATACGGTTAAATTTCCAAAGTATGATGTAGAAATTAATGCTGCTGCATTGTCTAGCGCGAAGGCAGCAGGTCGGGATAGCGTCAATATTGAAGATCAAATTCGCGTTGCAAATGAACTGATTCGCGGATTAGAAATTCTCAACAAGGGGAAAGACGCTTCAACTTTGCAAAATGAGTTGAAGACAATCTTGACGCGTTTTGCGAATTCTGTGCTTGCCGGAGAAACGGCAATTGCTGAGACCGGTCAAAATAAGCGCGAAGAAGCTTTCAATGCCCTTGTAACTTTTTTAATGAGTTTTGCAAGCAGAACAGGGACAAGAGATCGTGTCAATATTTTTACCACGAACTATGATCGCGTAATTGAGATAGGTGCAGAACTTGCAGGTATGCATTTGTTAGATCGGTTCGTAGGGAATATTTCTCCGATATTTCGCTCCTCACGTTTGAATTTGGACATGCACTATAATCCGCCAGGAATGCGTGGGGAGCCTCGTTACCTAGAAGGTGTAGCACGATATACTAAACTTCACGGATCCGTTGATTGGGTACAAACTCCAGATGGTATACGCCGAATCGGAGTGCCATTCGGGGCAAAGAGTGTTGAGCCATTTTTTGACGTGGCAGGTTTTAGCGAATCGGCGGCATACAAGTTGATGGTTTATCCGAATGCTGCTAAGGATATTGAAACAGCTGGTTATCCCTATGTCGATTTGTTCCGTGACTTTGCTGCTGCTATATGTCGTCCCAATAGTACTTTGGTGACGTATGGGTACAGTTTTGGCGATGATCATATCAATAGAGTAATTAGGGATATGTTGACGATTCCCTCAACGCATCTTGTCATTATTTCTTATGATGACCGCTTAGGCAGAATAATGAAGATATTTAAGGAATGGGGCAGATCTGCGCAAACAAGTTTAATGATAGGGCCTGCTTTGGCTGATTTCTCGACGTTGTCTACATACTATTTGCCTAAACCGGCTATCGATAAAACAACGTTCCGCATGTCTGAACTATTGCGGCAACGTATGGGAACGGCTGATTCGAGCAGTCAGAGTGATAAATCAGAAAAAGAGGCCGTTATGGAGGGGAATAAACTATGAGTCTTTCGCCTTTGTCGTATGCTGACTCACTGAGAGTCGGCACAATCGATTTTGTATCACCTGATGAGATTCGCGCCCAACTGGATATCGAAGCACCTGATCAAGTGGCGCTGAATACGGGCGAGCCAAGAGCATTTCCTCGTGTCAATGGATATGTTCTAATTCCTTGTGATGGAGGCTACTTAGTGGCTCAGGTTGTATGGATTACCATTGAGCGATCTCAATATCCTAAAAGACAAGGGCTAAAAGATTTTGGCTTAATTGATTTACCTTATCCTCTCCGTAAGATGAGTTTGACTCCTATGGGTGTGCTGTCTCTGGACGATGAGACAACAAGATCTACGACTAGTTATGAGTTTCATCGTGGAGTTGAAGGATATCCTACGGTAGGAGATCCTGTCCTTATTCCTACGCAGGCGCAATTGCGGGCGATTGTTGAATCCGGTAAAAACCGATATGTTTTGATTGGGCATAGTCCTCTTGCGGCCAATGCCGAGGTAAGGGTGGACCCCAATAGACTATTTAGCCGTCATCTTGCTGTATTAGGTAACACGGGTAGTGGTAAATCTTGTTCTGTAGCGGGATTGATTCGTTGGTCTCTTGAGGAGGCTGAAGAACAGCGGGAAGATGCGGGTAATAATAACTCTCCAAATGCTCGATTCATCATTTTGGACCCCAATGGTGAATACTCCAATACATTCCAGGATATTGGGGGGACTCGAATTTTTGCGGTAGAAGGTGATGAGCTTCGTAGGCAGCTTAAAGTTCCTTTCTGGTTCTGGAATGCGGAGGAGTGGACGACTTTTGCTAAGGCAAGTGGTCGTGCTCAGAAGCCGATGTTAGTGCAATCTTTGCGGTCTGTTCGAGACGGTGCTTTGAAAAAAGATTATGCACCTAGTGCAGGCATGAGGAGTTTTTTGCGTACGCTGGTTAGTAGTATGCAAATTATAAAAAGTACAGGGATACCGTGGGATAATAACTATGGACATATTAAAGGTTTTTTGAATAAAATTCAAAATTGGCGAGATAGTCTCGTCGATGATGCCTCGTTTACTGAAGAGGAGAAAAGAGCGCTGTCATGTGTTCGCGAATATATTGACAGTCTTGTGCAAGCGAGAAGTCAAAAATATGCGCCAGCGGATTTCAAAAGGCAAGAAGCTGACGAGTTACTTTCGCTATTAAAAAATGCGCATCATATTTTTGGCGGCAGTGATCAAGATGTTTTGCCCTTAAGTGCCGATGTCCCTCGTCCTTTTACTGGCGACCAACTATTGAGAAGTATCGAGGCCACATCTGAAATGATGAATACTTCAGATTATGTTGAGACCATGCTTATGAGAATACGAACGTTGCTTGCAGATAGTAAGTTGAAAGCAGTTTCCGGTGATGATCCTCAGATTGCGCTCGATGACTGGCTGACTAATTATATTGGTGCTGATCAAGGTGCGAATGGCTCAATTTGTGTAATCGATCTTTCGCTTGTTCCTGCGGAGATGATACAAATTATCACTGCTGTTATTGCTCGTATGACGTTAGAGGCACTTCAACGATATCGCAAGTTGAACGATGGCAAGGTTCTTCCGACTGTACTGGTTATGGAGGAGGCTCATTCGTTTATCAAGCGTTACTCACAAGACTCGGATGATCAATCTGCCTCACGTCTTTGTACTGAAATATTTGAGAAAATTGCACGTGAAGGGCGTAAATTTGGACTTGGTCTTGTGCTTTCCTCGCAGAGACCAAGCGAATTATCTCCGACGGTACTTTCGCAATGCAATAGTTTTTTGCTTCATCGCATTAGCAACGACAAAGATCAGGAATTGGTTCATCGCCTTATTCCCGATAACATGCATGGGCTTATGCGAGACCTTCCCGTTTTACCTGCACGGCAGGCCATACTGATGGGTTGGGCTTCTGAATTGCCAGTGCTTGTGGAAATGAATGAGTTGCCTGAAGCCCAGCAGCCGAAGTCTTCGGATCCTGATTTCTGGGAAGTATGGGCTGGCAAAGAATCAAGATCTGTGGATTGGAAGGCCGTAGCTGACGATTGGCAGCAGGTAAACAGTTTCACTGAAGGAGATGATGACAATCATGCCTAATGCTCTCTTTCACGTTTCTGCTCAAGAATTCACGCAGATTCCGGGTTCGCCAATTGTCTACTGGCTTAGCAGACCTATGCTAGATACTTTTGCTAAGAACAAGGCGCTCAAGGAAATTGCCGAGCCTAAAGTAGGTCTTCAGACAGGAGATAATGGCAGATTTGTGCGTGAGTGGTGGGAGCCGAGTAACGGCAGAACAGGATTCGATTGTGACTCGCGTGAGGAATCTATTGAGCGTAGAACAAAGTGGTTTCCCTACAACAAAGGCGGTGAATACCGCAAATGGTATGGAAATCAAGAATTTGTTGTTAATTGGGAGAACGATGGCGAAGGAATTCGGTCATTTGGTACAGAAGATGGCGGACATTCAAAATCACGTCCTCAAAATTTAAATGCGTATTTTCTTCCTTCGGTTTCTTGGTCTTTAATTAGTTCGGGAGAGCTGTCCTTCAGAATGTTCCCCTTAGGATTCGTTTTTGATCATGCTAGTGGCAGTTTTCTATTTAGCGAAGCATCTACAGGTTATAATATTTGTGGTATTTTAAATAGTTCTTTTGCTAGGGGGATCCTACAGGCTATTGCGCCTACTCTAAACGCAAATGTCGGGCAAATTGGCCAGATCCCATTCACGCTGGCACAGCCAAAGATTAGCGACGAAAATATTGCTGCTTTAACTAGGATTTCTAAGTCTGATTGGGATTCGTTTGAGATATCATGGGATTTTCAGCGGTTCGCGTTGTTTGAGCCTGATCAGGGGATGCAAGCGGGAGATTCGCTTGAGGATGCGGTGATGCATCTTCGTGAGTATTGGAATTGCGTATCTGAGGAACAGCGTCAACGCGAGATTCGTAACAACGAGCTGGTTGCGGATGCGTATGGCGTACGTGATGACGTGCCATGTGATGTGCCGCTGGAACGTGTGTCGTTGAAGCGCAACGTCGCATTTGCGTATCCGAAAGACACTCCGGAGGGACGAAACAAGAAATTCGCGCAGGATGTGGTCAAAGAGCTCATCTCATATGCGGTGGGTTGCATGTTCGGCCGGTATTCGCTTGACAAGCCGGGCTTGATTCTTGCCTCGCAGGGCGAGACGCTTGACGATTACCATGCGCAGATTCCGAATCCATCGTTCGAACCGGATGCAGACAATGTCATTCCGGTTACGGAAACGGACTGCTTCGAAGACGATATTGTGGCACGGTTCCGCAGATTCCTCGAAGTCGCATTCGGCAAGGAGAATCTGGCCGCGAACATCGCCTACATCGAACAGGTGCTGGGCAAAAGCATCCGCAAGTATTTCGTGAACGATTTCTACAACGACCACGTGAAGATGTATTCGAACCGTCCGATCTACTGGCAGTACTCCAGTCAGACCAACAACAAGGGGTCGTTCAAGGCGCTGGTGTATCTGCATCGGTATACGCCAAAAACCACGAACGTGGTGCTCAACTATCTGCGTGACTACACTGGCAAAATCGCCGACATCGCCGATGGTTTGGAGCGTTCCGACCGTACCGCGGACCAGAAGCAGGCCGCCAAACTCCGTAAAGCCATTCTTGAATGCAAGGACTATGAGGATCAGACCCTGTACCCATTGGCTACCCGTAATCTGGAAATGGATTTGGACGACGGCGTGCTGGTGAACTACCTGCGCATGGGCAAAGCCCTTCGTGCCATTCCCTCCATCGAGCGAAAGCGCAAAGAAGTCTCCACCTGGACCTGGCCCGTCCATCCGCTGAAGGAAGAGTAGGTGCCAGCTTATGTGGATTACGGCAGATGTAAATATTCCTCAACAGTTACTCGACGCCGCCGCGAAGGATGAAGTGGTTTTCTTTGTCGGCGCGGGAGCTTCATTTAATCCTCCCTCCAATCTGCCTTCTTATGAGCAGCTAGCCACAATGCTTGCTGATGAGGCAGATGAGCCCCGACCTCGTGATGATGAGCAGTTGGATCGTTTTATCGGGATGTTGCCTGATAATTTCAATGTCCATAAGCGAACTAAAGATATTATGCGTGGTGATGATATTCATTGCAATTCCACACATGAGGTCATCGTCAGACTTGCTAGTAGCGTAAAAACTCCGCGCATTGTGACAACAAATTACGATCTTCTGCTTGAACAAGCTGCACAAAAGCAGAATTGTGATTTAGGTAGAAGCTATTATGGACCGGCTGTCCCCATCGGTAGCGATTTCTCAGGATTGTTGTATTTGCATGGTTCAGTGGATAGCCCTGATTGCGAAATAGTCCTTGACGATAGGGATTTTGCTCGGGCTTACCTTTCAGAGGGCTGGGCGACACGTTTTCTACTTAAGCTATTTGAGACATACACGGTTGTATTCATTGGCTACAGCTTTGGCGATGTCATTATGCGATATCTTGCATTGGGCATTTCGTCCCACGCCAGACCTCGGTACATTTTCCTCTCTGAGGAGGATATGGACGGAAGAGATAATGAATGGCAACATAATGGAATTATTCCAATTCCCTATCCTGCTGCTAATGGGCATCATGCGTTAGTTGAAGCGCTAACCGCTTGGACTGATTATATATCCTCGGACTACAATGCCTACAAAAAACGTTTACCGGGCATTATCGAAAATGGCGTTCCGAAGGATGCTGTTGATCTTGACTATGTTAGGGCTGCGTTATCTACAGATGAAGGAGCGCAATGTTTTGTTGACATTATTGAAAGGGAAGAAGGTCAGAAAAAAGCAGATAAATCGAAGATAAAGAGGGAATGGCTGTCTTGGGTGATGAGTCCGGATGTTCTCCGGGAAATTTTTACGGAAAGAGATCCAAAAACTCAGAATGAAATAATCTTACTGAATTGGTTTATTACCAGTTTTGTGCAAAGGCCGGAAGAACTGGATTTCGTACTACATGTGCTTTGCGAACTGCAGTCATCAATGTCTAACTGGCTATTCGAACGATTGCATGAGTGTGTCAGCTATTGTATCAGTCAGAATGGTAGACGCGATTTAGTTCCAGCTTTTACGGTTTTAATGACTTCCATGCAGGGCCATTCCGCTCCATGTGCTCTTGATGAATTTGATTTCTCATCCATTTACAATTCAGATGTCTCTCCTCAAATATTGTCTCTCGCTATTCGTCCTTATCTGAAGCTGACGATGCCTTTTTGGGGGAATGGTATAAGGCCTAATGCAGAGATTGTATGGTCTTGCGACAAGGTAGAGAAAAATAATAGTGAGTTTAGTTTGGAAACGGAGGAATTCGTATCTTTTGCCGAGTCTGGTTTGCAAAGGGCAAGCGCTTTATTGCAGGCTTATCAGGGTGGAGATGAATACTCTCATTTGAGTAGGCCATCGATAGAACCTAGCAATCAGAACATGCATGTATCTGATTTGCGATCAATGTTTATTGATATTCTCCGAAATTATGCACATGCTCATAAAGATCAGCAGGATGAACTGATACATCGGTGGTGGAACAGCGGATCTGCACTTCTCAAACGTTTGGCGATCAATACTATTGCTTTTTCGGATTGGGATGCGGATCGTAAAGTCAATTGGATCCTCGATCAAGACTACCTGTTTGATGTAGACGCCCATCATGAAGTCTATACGGTTCTTAAAGTAGCTGCTCCCGGCTTGGGAGAGAACTCAAAGATAAAAATACTGGAATATTTGAGGAATAAATTCAATTTTCTTAAGGAAAGATATTCTGACGAACGAACGGCGCTTTATGGGCAGTTCGATGTTCTTCAATGGCTTCTTAGGAATATGAATGGTGATATGGATAGTTGGCCTGAAGCTTGGCAATGGGCAAACGAGCTTGCCCAGAAACATGGTTTTTCGCCGCGCGAACATGCTGATTATTATGCTTATGCTGAAAGTGCTCATATCGTAACTACCGGAATCAGCAATGAACGCTTTATTGATCTTCTGACACATGAGCCCTCGATAATTGAAGAGAAGATGTTTGCTGGGCAAAATAAGATAGGCGAATTTGGTTTTACAAGCATAGAGTTGTTTAATCAGCAAATTCGTGAAGTTGTTGCGCATAATCCTCAAGTGGGATTAACACTCTGGGAACTTGTTAACCGGCATGAAGAGCATGCCTCGGTGCAGTATCGTTGCTCCATTATTCGTGGCTGGGGCATGGCATTACTTGATGATTGTCGAGATTCAATTCTTGATTTGTTGAGGAATCTATTGCCGAAAGTGAATCAAGATGAAGTGAATGCAATATCAACTTTTCTGAACATGCAAATGGATCAGGGGAAGACTACAATCACTGAGAAAATGTTGCAAGTGATGAGTGACTTTGCATTGCAACTTTGGAACGAACATAGTGGAGCATTTACTTTAAGCAATGGTCAGCAATGGGAAAATGATCCTGTTACATGCTCTTTAAATTGTTGGCCTGGCGAACTTGCATATTTCTGGATAGAAAGAATACGTTGGCGATATATTCATGATCCTGGTTCTTGGAATGGATTTGATGCTGATGAAAAAGATGCGATTCATCATTTCATCGAAGATGAAGGTGATTTTTCGCGCCCTGTTTGGACAGCATTACTTGTAAATATCAATATGCTTCACTCTCTTGATAATGAAGATGTGGAGAGTTGGCTATTTGATCTGATGGGAAAAGCAGGTACAGAATTTATTTGGAATTCGATACTTCCCAATCCGAATTTTAATATTCGACTTATTGATATTGTTTTCTATAAAAGTTGTATTGATGAGTTCGAATACTTATCCCATCTGAGCGAGTATAAAAGACAGAGTTTCCTTTTGCAAGTATTTAGGATGATAACCTATGGCGAGCTAAAAGAGAAGCAAAGAACCAGGCTTCTGTCCAAAGTCGTGACGGTTGAGAATGGCGCTTATGCGGCTTTGTTTATGGATCAGGTTGCTTGGGCTTTTGAATTCCGATTAGATTCCAAAGACAGAGATATGGTATGGGATCTGTGGCTTCATCAATTTATTGAAGATCGTCATGCCGGCAAAAGGCGGAATTGGGGTGAAGAAGAGCGAGTTGCTTTTGCTAAGCTGGTTCCCCTCTTGGGTGCGCATCTTAAGGAAGGAGCGGAGTATCTTTCTGACAGTTTCCCGAAGGTTACGGGGTATGATCTCAATGAAACTATCATGCTTGACAATATTGACTGCATTCCGCAAGAGTGCGCAGAAGCTTTTATAGCATTTTACATGCGTTTATTTATGCAGCCTGATGTTTTCCATGTGTGGAAAGCAGGAGAATTATTGCAGAAACTGGCTAATAAATTCGGAATGGACAAAGTCAGTCCTTTAGCATCTTTAGCAAAAGAAAAGCGTATCATTCCAGATACTTGGAATTTTTCCCCAAAGAAAGAAATACATAGCGATGGCAAGGAAGGTGAAGTATGAGCATTGAGACACTGTTAAACGGTGAATCCAAGAATGTGGAATACAAGCTCACGCCTCCCTCCAGGAGTATTAACTACACCAAAACCGCGGTGGCGTTCGCCAATGGACAAGGCGGATGCTTGGTATTCGGCGTCAAAGACCAGACACTTCGCGTGGTTGGCATTGCCGAAGACAAAGTGTTCACGGTAATGGACTCCATTTCGGATGCCATCGTCAATAGCTGCGAGCCGCTGATTATTCCCGACATCACCATGCATGATGTGAACGGCAAAACGGTTATCGTGGCTGAGATCGCTCCCGGCTTGCAGCGTCCTTACCATATCAAGTCGCTCGGCCAGGAACAAGGAACGTTCGTCCGCGTAGCTGGCACCACACGTCAAGCCGATCAGCCCACCATCCGTGAGCTGACTATCGAAGGCAGCAACCGGAGCTTCGACCAAGTGCACTGCCTTGGACTATCCGTAACTGAAGAAGACATCGAAGCACTGTGCGCAAGTCTGACGAAAACCGCGAAGAACAACGCCGAAGACCCCGCAAAAGTCAAAACGGTTACGGAGAAACAGTTGCTGCAGTGGGGTGTGCTGGCAGAACAAGACGGGCAATTGGTGCCCGCCAACGCCTATGCGATTCTCACTGGTAATACGGCCGTCCGGTCCGTGGTACAATGCGGAGTGTTCAAGGGAACCACCAAAGCCGTGTTCGTGGATCGGCGAGAGTTCGCGGGTACGCCCCAGGAACTCATCGAAGAGTCCTACCAGTATGTGTTGCGCAACATCCATATGGGCGCCCGATTCAAGGGCGTGTACCGGCAGGACGTGTATGAGATTCCGCCGGATGCCATTCGAGAGCTGATCGTCAACGCGATAGTGCATCGCAGCTATATCGACCATTCAAGCATTCAGATCGCAATCTACGATGATCGATTGGAAATCACTTCGCCCGGGCGCTTGCCGCTGGGGCAGACCATTGAACGCATGAAGCAGGGTTATTCGAAGATCCGCAACGAAGCATTGGCCTCTGCTTTTGAATACATGGGCTATATCGAACATTGGGGGAGCGGCATCCTGCGCGTTCTGCAGGAGGTGCGTGATGCCGGATTGCCTGAACCGGAATTCCTTGGCGGCGATACGGATCTGCGCATCAATATCTATCGCAATGGCTCAGAGACAGGTTCTGATGACGGGATTGTGACGGGATTACGACGGGATTCGCTTTCTGATGACGGGATTGCGGAAGAAACAACTTCCAAAACGAATGCTGCTCCGAATGCCACTATTACAGTGCTTCCATCCCAGAAAGAGCGTATTCTTGATGCGCTGCGTAAGAATGCGAGTATTTCTATCTCTGACGCCATACGGATACTGGGTGTGCAGGAAAGGCAGGCTCAACGAATATTGAAGAGCCTAATAGAGGAAGGCAGTGCAGTGAAAATTGGTGCTGCTCGTGCTACTCGATACGCTGAAGCGAAGAAAAGGACAGAACCGCATGAGTGAGAATAGCCAAGTAACAAGACTGCTCGCTAAACGTTTCAGCCAGCCGGGCGAACGCGGGCGCATCGTATTTTGGCGCGACGATAAGAAGCAGTACGTGGATGATGTGGCAACATTGGTAGGCGAGTGCGCCACCGATGAGATACTGCGTGAGGTTGAACTCATCACTCCGGAAATCGGGGATGAGAATGACAGGCGGTACATTCCGTTCACGGTGCGCTACCGCATGTTCCACGAGCAGCCAAATCAAAAATTCCTCGTATATCTGACGGAGCCGGCCCCGGCAGATCAGGACAACTGGCTGTTGGATTTGGAGCGGGCATATGACCCCACGTTCACCATGGACAAACTTGCCGTGACGCTTACGGAAACGCTGCCGGAAGCTTCCGCCGACACTCGAAACGAGTGGTTGGAAGTGATGAAGCGTGTACCGAAGTTCTTCGACAGTGAAGAACGTGCCAAGCGCTTCGCAAAACGTCTTAACATGCACGACGACGCCACCGATTTTCAGGCGAAGATGATCGCCACGTTGTTGCAACTGAAAGAGGATCGGCACAGCATGCAAGACATCTGGGCTGAGCTGCTTGCACAATATTCGCAGGGTGACGAATCCGGCATCGAAGAAATCGAAAAAATGGGATTGAGCCAATTCCACTGGAATGGCACGCGAAGAATCTACCATTTCGATGTGAATACTGGTACTGGAGCCAAACCAACGGTGAAAGACTTCGTGCTATGGCTGTTCCAGCTGGCATGGAACGGATTCTCCGATGGCAGGAACGCCGTCTCCACTTATGCGAACATTATTCGCGACTGGGACGACTGGTATAAGAACATCGACATGCGCACGGTACTGCAGAATCTTTCCGAGAACGCCGTGGAAGAATTGCAACTGTCCACTCGAATCGCCGATATGAGTGTGGAGGAGCTTGCCGACCGGGACCTGTTCCGCGACGTGGACGAGATGATCGTCAACAAGCTGTTCGAACGGTTGGGTTCGCATTCCATTACGGACGACCAAGTGCAACGGATCATCAATGGGCGCAAGCAGAAGCTTTGGTACGCAGAATATGCCGACCAATACGAGTGCATTGCCGCAGCAAGCAGGCTCCGTGCCGTTCTGGCTGAATGCGGTGAACTCATCAGCACCATCAGCTCACCGGAACAAGGGATGAAGCTGTATGCCGAGAAGCTGTACAAGGCCGATGGCACATACAGAAGATATGTGCTCGCATGGCATCGTGCCAACCCGGATGCGGTGAGCGTGGACGATGATCTGCAAAGCGCCTACGAGGCATATCAGCAGGATCTGGGTCAGGCATGGCAAAAACAAGTCGATACGCTTAGCCAATGGAAGTTCATAGACATGGACGCGCAAACCAATTTCTATGAACGTGAAATCGCGCCGACCTTGAAGGCCGGCAGAAAAATCGCCGTGATCATTTCCGATGCGCTACGTTACGAGGTTGCGCAGGAACTGTCCGAACGCATCGACAGGGAAAGCCGTTTCAGTACGAAACTGAACATGCAATACAGCGTTCTGCCATCTTATACGCAACTTGGCATGGCGGCGTTGCTGCCGCACGGTTCGCTCGAATTCGACAGCAAAGACCGTTTGTATGTTCTGGCTGATGGACGCAGCACCAAAGGAATCGAAGCGCGCACCGCCATTCTTTCGGCCGTAGGCGGCAAAGCGATTAGATATGACGATTTGACAAAGCTGAAAGTCAGCGAAATCAAAGAACTATATAAATCCTGCAACGTGCTGTATGTGTATCACAACCATATCGACGCCACCGGTGATACGGAGAAAACGGAATCGGAAACAGTGGACGCATGCGAGAAAACGTTCAAGGAACTGGGCGAAGTAGTCAAAAAACTTGCCAGCGGCAACGTTCATAACATGATCATCACCGCAGATCACGGATTCCTCTATCAGGACCGAGATCTGGACAGTACAGAATGGTTGAGCGAACAGCCCAAGGGCGATGCAGTATGGGTGAGAAAGCGGCGATTCTCCATCGGATCCAATCTCGCTCCGGGTCGCGCGTTCGTGACATTCAATGCCGCGCAGATAGGAATGGACGATGCTCGGAATGAAGGCATAAGCATTCAAGTGCCGAACTCCATCATGCGCTTGCGCATGCAGGGCGCCGGTGTGAAGTATGTGCATGGAGGAGCAGCATTGCAGGAAATCGTCGTTCCTGTGCTGCATGTCAGTAAGGGGCGTTCCGCGGCCGACGATGTGAGGCCTGTGGAATTCACTATTCTGCAACGAACCGACAGGCTTTCCAGCAGACAGTTGACTGTGGAATTCTTCCAGAACGAGCCCGTTGGAGGAAAAATCCGCGCACGTACCGTATTGGCCGGATTGTGGGGGCGTGATGCGGCAGGCAATGATGTGCTCATCTCCAATGAGACGCCGGTCGCCTTCGATCTGCTTGGGCAGGAGAAAAGCGAACGCCATGTGACGGCTACGCTCATGCTGACCAGTGACGCGGAACGATTCAATGGAACGAATATCGAACTGCGCCTGCGTGAGAAGACAGATGGGTCAAACGTGCTGGTCATGCTTGACCAGAAGGCACGATACTTCTTCAAACAGGGCGTGGTGGCCGACGATGCCGGATTCTTCGACTGAATTGGATGAGCACAGAGGAAAGCGACCGTAAGGGGTAACACAATGAATGAGCAGGGTATGAGCCAGAACGGTTGGATTGAAAGTCCTGAACACAACACGGATGGGAATTCCCTGACCGCGTTGGACGCTAAGATCACTGATATGTTCCCCGGGGTCACCGTCCGCAAGGATCTGGTGAACAAGGTCAAGGGCAATGCACTGGTACCTTCATATGTGCTCGAGTTCCTGCTCAGCGCATATGCCACGAACACCGATCAGGCCAGTATCGAGTCGGGTGTGGATCGAGTGCGTGCCATTCTTGCAAACAACTATGTGCATCGTGAGGAAGCCAATCTTATCCAGTCGAAGATCCGCGAGAAAGGGAGCCATAGGATTATCGACCGTGTGCAGGTGGTGCTCAATGACAAAACCGACCTGTATGAGGCGACATTCTCCAATCTCGGCATCAGTCAGGTCATTGTCGATCCAAGCCTTGTAAAAGCTTATCCGAAACTGCTGGTGACGGGCATCTGGTGTATGTGTCAGATCGGTTACGCATATTCCGGCGACCCGCGCGAAGTACCATGGCAGTTGCTGCAGCTCAAGCCCGTGCAGATGTCGCGCGATGACCGTGCAAACTACATGCAGCAACGTTCGCAATTCACCGATAGCGAATGGATCGATCTGCTGATGCAATCCATTGGGTTCAATCCCGATCTATTCTCCGACCGGGCGAAACTGCTGCATCTGGTACGCATGGTGCCGTTTGTGGAACGAAACTACAATCTGGTCGAGCTCGGGCCGAAAGGCACCGGCAAATCGCACATCTACTCGGAATTCTCACCGCACGGCATGCTCATATCCGGCGGGGAAGTGACAGTGGCCAAACTGTTCGTGAACAATTCCAACGGACACTTGGGGCTTGTGGGCTATTGGGATACGGTGGCGTTCGACGAGTTCGCAGGCAAGGCCAAGAAGGCCGGCCGGGATTTGGTGGACATCATGAAGAACTACATGGCCAACAAGTCGTTCTCCCGTGGCGTCGAGACGTTCCAAGGCGAGGCGAGCATGGCGTTCGTCGGCAACACCTCGCATAACGTGCCGTACATGCTGAAAAACTCTGACCTGTTCGAAGAGCTGCCGAAGCAATACCATGATCCGGCGTTCCTGGACCGCATCCACTTCTACCTGCCGGGTTGGGAGTTCGAACAGATCCGTTCTGAGATGTTCACCAGCGGATTCGGATTCGTGGTCGACTATCTGGCGGAGATTCTGCACAACCTGCGCGATGCCGATTACAGCGACCGGTTCGAAAAGTATTTCGAACTGTCTTCCACACTGTCCACGCGTGACAAGGATGGTATTAGGAAGACATTCTCCGGACTGATGAAGCTCATCTACCCGGATGGCAATGCCACTGCCGAGCAGATGGAGCCGTTGCTGCGTTGCGCCATTGAAGGCCGTAAGCGAGTCAAAGACCAGCTGTGCCGCATCGACTCCACCATGGAGGAGGTCGAGTTCACCTACAAGCGTGTGAGCGACGGTGAAGTAGTCGCCGTGCAGACGTTGGAGGAGCTTGACTACCCGCAGTTGTATTGGCGTGGGCGTGTAGTTGAGAACTCGGAAGATGAAGGCGAGTCGGAATCGTCTGTTGCCGGTGAAGCCATGGCAATTGCGGGTAACGAGAAAGAGGCGAGTTCTTCTGAGAACGCCACTGCCTTGCCCGTAGCGCGGCAGCAAGAAACAGCTACGATGACTCCAATCGAGCGTCTTGCGGCAAAGGCCGATGGAAAGCAGCGGGAACTGATCGAAAATCAACGTGGAATCACGTATTTCGGATTATTCGGCCCCTACTTGGCCGGGGCAAAGAAAATCGTTATAGAAGATGCATACGTGCGTATGCCGTACCAGCTGCGTAATCTGGCTGAGTTCTTGGAGATGCTGCTGAGATGCAAAAATCCCGATGAGGATGTAGCCGTCCGTCTGGTGACTGGGCATAATGAGTCTGGATTCGTGGAAGCGCAGCTAAATGGTTTGAACGAATTGGCATCGACGTTCGCACAGCTGGGCGTGAACCTCACATACGAATTCAGAGACACTTTGCACGACCGTTCCATTACCGCGGATACCGGCTGGGAAATTCTTCCCGGTCGTGGTCTTGACATCTTCCAGAAATTCGTTGACGGCGATTGGCTTAACCCGCTGTTGCGCCATCAGCAGCTCCGCCGCGTCAAGGAATGCAAGGTCACGTATAGGCGAATTGATGAGAAATGAGTTGATTTAGGTCTCAGGAGGTAAGAAGAAAGACAATGATGAATTGGACGGATGCGGTTCAGGCGATTTGTGCCATTATAAGTACAATTGGCGGCATTGGTGCACTTGGCGTTAGTGCATGGCAAATTTATTTGGCTTCAAAGCAGATGAGAGAAACATCAAAGCAATCAAAACAAGAGAGTGAAGACCGTAACCGCCCATATATTTCGATGGATGTTGTTCCGGGTCTTGGCGGAGTTGGCTGTTGGGATTTAAAGATAAGCAACACGGGAGGATCTCCCGCAAGAGACATATCAATTTCATTGTTGCACGATCATTTTTTATCCGATGAAGATGGTTCATATTTAAAAGATAAGCTTGAAGCTTTTTGCTCCACACAGTTTGATTTAATGCCAGGAGCGTCCCGTAGAATTTATTGGTCGATTTATTCTGCAGATGAGAGCAGGGTATTAGAGGGGGCTCCTCTTAAAGGAGTTATTTCCGCTAGGTATTCGTGGAAAAATGATTCTAAAATAATCGCAGATTATGAGGACAACTTGCCATATGACTGTGAGAATGCACCGATTCCCGCACCCTCGACGGGCTCGAAGAGAGAGGGTAAATTCGAAGCGGACTCATTAAAAAACATAGAGTATGCACTTAGAAGTATTTCTCATCAAATTGGTGAACTCGCAAGATAAGAAAAAACGCGCTAAGTTGGTGCATGTATTTCATATTATGGAATGGATCGATTTTGGTGCAATGATTAAAATTTATGTTGTATTTATAATTTGAATTCTGGAAGGAAGATATGACCTGTGTTAGATACTGATTTTCAGCCGATAGACAATGAAGAACTATAATTGCAAAGAGATGTAAATTACAAATATGTTATGCGATATCAGTGATTTCATATTCAGTATCAAACTAAATCAACTTGTCATTGGGAAAATACCAAATTATTGAGTATGATGTTTGATGTAGAGTCCAATGGGATTGCCGAGGTTATCAAATATAAGTCTTTAGGTGGCTGTAAATCCTACTGCATAATCATTGGTATAGAAAAGAAACACTACTGATGAGAGAATGCATGCAGAATTTTCAGAAAAAAAGGTTTGTATGTTGACTTTTGAATTTGGTGGGAATGTCGTTGTATAGCTTCAATATAGCTATGATCGTGTATACGTATGTCTAGAAATAAAGCTAATGCAAGAAGAGAGTCTTTCTGATTATTCTCGCTACTTTTTGTTGCTAACAAAGTTAGCTGCTTGTATTTATCTGAAGTTTTAAATTCATTGAGAATTGTCTTAATTTCCTGATCGGTTGCTCCAAGTAAAGGGATTTTATCGTTTTTAGCTATTTTTGTGTTGATGGTAGGAAGATGAGTTTCCTGCAAAATTGAAAAAATCTGTTGACTATTTTTGAGATATACTTGTTTGCTGTTGATTTCCCTGTCAATTAATAGCTGAGTGTTATATATGACGCTGTCTCGAATATTTAGTATAGTATTCTTAATGCTTTGGGTGATCATATATTTTATTCTCTGTGTCTTTTTAAGAAATGTAAAAAATACTATAATATATAGTAGTATTGAAACACCATTTGTTATTGCTGTTATTAGTGATAGCAATGCATTATAATGGAAAATGAATGGAATAAATATGAAGAGTAAAGAAAACATCAGAAAGAAAATTATACTGAATGACCAGTATATGTATCTATCTAACGAGAAGTCTTTAGTCTTAGGTGCCTCTATTATTCTTATTGAGAAGAATGATACTATTGCTGTATAAAATACGGTATATATAAGTACAATAACGAGATTGTTATTAATTATAGTCGAATTCTTTTTCGAGAGAAGGTTGATTACTAATACTATAGTAAAGTAAATTATGCCCGAAAGAACAAAAAAGATGTATGTGAATTTCTGTTTTTTAACGTCTGTATACTCATTCAGTATATTTTTAAGGTGATCTATTTTTTCGCAGGAAATCTTAATATCTTGGTTAAAGATAACTTGTTTTTTCGCATATTCTTCTAGAGATAGAAAGAGAAAATCGGAAAACCATACAGTTAGTATTGCAAATATTATACTGTAACGCGTCAGTTCAGGGAATATGACAGAGCTGTATACTGTTCCAGCAAAACATGTGTAAGAGTTTATTTTACATATTCTTATAAGAAAGAATTCTGGAAGTGATGACAATGATGTTGTGGAAATGAGAAAAGAAGTTGCGAAGCATATTCCTAGGAGGGTAAATAAATCACTGAATCCTGATCCATTTATTGCTTCTTTCCAAAAATCAGAAAAATAAAGGTCTTTATGAGTAATTTCCCATAGCAAATAGCGCAAAAACTGCATGGGAATAATCATAAAAACAGCGTAGAGAGATCTTTTTACTACATCACGCCATTCGAATTCTTTATATATCATTTTGTTTCTTCAATTCTGTTGTAGTTTAAGTAGTGATAGCTAATGATTATAGTAATAGTTATTCCGCTGATGCAGCGGGGATGTGACAAATATCTTAAAGTCATCAGTGTAATAAACGGCGACTATTTGAACATCATCTAAAATGATGCAGAACCTCCGGTATATCGGTAGAGACGAGATGTACGAATATGCCACAACACGAGCCGATTTCGTCGACGTGTATGGCGATCCGTCCGGCCGCAAGACGAACAGCGACATGTGGACGAGTTTCGGCGTAGGCTTGGGTTTCTGTCACCCGGATGGGGCGTTGAATATTCGAGGCGGCTATATTGCGGTCGATCTGTACTTCACTGACACGTTCCAGTACACGAAACTTTACGCTATGAGGGATTCCGTTGAACGGATACTAGCACATCTGGGCGAGGTGATTTGGAACGAGCCGGAAGCTGACAAGAAAAACCGACACCTTTGGGTGCGGCATGACGTGGATTTTGCCAGTGACATGACGGAAGCCTACCGGTGGATGACGGACGGGCTGCTCGCCATGCGCAATGTGTATGAGCTGCTCGGCTGATGTTTTGGCCGTTTCGACTGCTGTGCGTTCAATGCTTCATACAATGAACGTAGTCATCCGAAAAGAGGCCGCCATGAAGTACGGGATGAGAAAACCCAGCTGGAAGAAGAGCCTGTTCGCGCGCACGAAAGGCCGTGCCACCCGCGCGGTCAAGAAAGCGTTGATCCCCGGCTGCGGCAAGAAGGGCTTGGGATAGCTGCATCCCAAGCGCAAGCTGTACAACACCATCTACAAGAAGACCACGTTCAGTCTGTTCGACCTGTTCAAGTAACCAGGGCTAAAGGAGGGAATCACATGTGTTCCAATCCAGACACATACGAGTTCCGACTTTCATCAGACCTTCCTCAACAGAGCGCCGTTCCTACTGATACGTTTTCTGCCTTGCGGGAAGTCCATGAATATTCAGCGGAGAACGGTCCGCGTTTCCACACGGCTGCTGAGATGTTTGATTCTCTGGGAATATGACAGGTCCCGCCATGAGAACATTACGTATGGCGGGATCTAGTGCTTCTGTAGCACTGTTGCTGAATCGCGTGCGGCACTCAGGCGAGCATGGCCTCGATGTTGTTGCCTTCCGGATCGTGCACGAAAGCGGCGTAATAGGTCGGTCCGTAGTTCGGCAACCAATGCGTGGTGAACTGACGGAAACGATTGTAGCCGGCGCCGCCTAGCATGCAATACGGGAAACGACGCCGGCCACAACGACCGGCCAAGACGGACGGAACACACGAAAAGGCGAATCAAACACAGCATGGGCAAGAACGGCACGCAACCAACAACGAAAAACGTCACACCGGCGGTCACACCATGGGGTAAGAACCGTGTGAAGAACACCGAAACCGGCAAGCACGTGCTCATCATGCCGGGCATTGGATACACCGTAGACCGACCGCTGCTGTACTGGGCAGCGCAGGCGCTTGCGGCCAACGGATGGTTCGTGGACCGGCTCGACCTGAAACTGA
>OODN01000310.1_pt1 | contig 33702 bp, 44 predicted proteins | sample 1671651 | NCBI WGS metagenome assembly OODN01 (sample SAMN06348178, study PRJEB24527) | human gut metagenome | biome: human gut; feature: ankylosing spondylitis patient; material: feces | host: Homo sapiens | place: China | collected 2015-10 | reverse complement strand
GTCCGGTGCCGTTATCTTCGTGCGTTGCCTGTGCCAAACTAGGGCAGTACTGACCTATAAGGGCATTTAATAGGTGATTACCTTCGTTGTAATACTCCAATAATTGATATGGTGTATACGTTTCTTGCGATGTATCGCCTATTTGCATGAACGCCCTATAGATAACTTGTTTTACGTTCATATTCACCCCATAAAGAATAAAGGCGGGTATTACCCCGCCCCTGTATCTATCAATTAGCTTTCTACTACGCCACCAGTTAATACTTGAATAGAACCGTAATCTTTATTATTGAATTTTGTTCTTTTAACTTCACCATAGAACGCGATACCATTACCAGCGATGTTGCCGTAATCGTCTGTTTGTTCAATGTGTTTAGCTGGTCTTGCTACTGCGAAACATGCTGCTTGTCTACCCAATAATAAGTTATGGCATACATTTGCACTAGATGCGCCGGTATTATCACAAACTACGCGTTCGTATTCGTAAAGAATAACACCGTCATATTCGCCTAAAGCGCCTGTGAAAATAGGGTTTTTAGAACCACGAATATTTGCGTTTTGTTGCGCTGCCAACCATTTTGGATCATCTTTTAAATCACGTGCCGCCCACGGAGATACAAGCATAATATATTTATCCATGCCGTCAACTTTAATCGGTTGCACTTTTGGTGCATGCATCATCGCCTTGCGTTTAGCACGAGAAATAATAGTTGTTGTTAATTTATCATTTGCCGTAATGCTGGCATATGTACCGGCGGCACTTGCGGCTACCGCTTCTTTAGAAGAGGAAGGAGTTGAACATAATTCGCTCATCAATTTATTATCCAACCAATCAGCAAGCCATTGTGTCAATGCGCCTTTAATTTCTTTCAACATATTATACTGTGTTTTTTGGTCGTCCGCTTCATAACGAGATACCGCATTACGGATCAATTTAGTTTGTACTGTGAAATCATAAATATTCAATGTATCTTCGGCACCAGATAATTTTTGGTTACCTTCAACGCCCGGCCCGTTTAAATTCATCATCAAGCCAAATACTACGCTATCGCCTTTTACGTTTTCTAAATCTTTGTTTTGATGCACAACGTTGGAACCGTCCATTGCTGTAAACTTATCAAAATAGCTATCTTTTACGCCTTCATGCCATACTTTTTTAGCCCATACTTTAGGTACTAAACTCGCTGGAATATTTACTTGGTTTCTTTGGTCTGCCATGTTTTACCTCTTATAATTCGTCAAAATATTTGCGTACATCGTCCGGCAATGCATCAAGGTTGCCTGTTTGGTACGCTTTCAAAATATCTTCTTCCGTTACCTTGTTAGGTGTAGGAACGCCACCATTTAACGCGCCAGCTTTTGGCAACGTCGCCGCAACTTGTAAAGGATTATTCGGTACTTCGGTACTTGTCGCCCGTTCATTTTGCAATTCTGTAACAAACTTTCTGATAGTTTCAAAATCGGCTTCCGTACCTTCGCCGATATCAACACGATAAAAAGCATCATTAATCGGTTGTGCATCGCGCATCGTCATTCCGTTTAGCTTTTCTAATCCACGTTGATATAATTCCCCAAAGTTCGGCAATGATTTAATTTCATTTACGAAATTTAGGTTAGTTTGTCTTTGTTGATGTACTGCCATTTGCTGATTGGTAATTGTGTATTCTGCATTAGCTTCGAAACGAATGAAATCGTTATACTTCTGTACATCTTCAAACATAAGACTTTCTAAATCTTCCGCCGTGATATTAAAGCGTTTTAATGCTTCACGGCGTACAAAGTCGCGAATATTTGATACTTCTTCGTCTGGCAATGTAATTGGCCGTTGTCGTGCTTCGTATTGTCTAGCACGTTCTTCCGCCGCTTTACGTCTTGCGCGTTCCTGTGCAAGTGCCGCCTTTAAGTTATGATCGTTCGCATGCGTTTCTTCCGTTTCTTCGTTTGTGTTCGGCGCTTCCGGTTCTACTTCCGCATCATTCGCATCACTTTCCGCTGCATCATCTGTAGAGGGTTCATCTGGTGCAGTTTCCTGTGTATCCGTTTCTTCGGTTGTTTCCAATTCAACGCCCGTGTTTTCTAAATCTTCCGGCGTGAAACCAGCTTCTTCGATGTTTACTAATTCGTCTTTCATATCAAATACCCCTTATTGCCTTTTAACGTCATTGCCGGACGAATATAAGAATATGGCAGTTTAACGCCGTTGCCGGGCGATAATGTATAAGCGAGCCTTTTAACGCCGTTACTTAGGGCGAAATGTATAAAAACGCCCCATTACGGAGCGTTTGTTATTGTGTTGATAGTTTATGTTACATAGTGCCTAAATCGTTCATAGGCGGTGAAATTGGCGGTGTATTTTGAATGTTTGGTTGTTTACCTTTCAAGGCTAACCGTTCCGCCATAATTTGTTGTGGTGAAATCTGTACACCTAGCGTTTGTAAATACATACTTAATGCTTCCGCTGGCATATCGTCTAAGCTGCCACTAACACGCAATTCTGGTAGTGCCGGTTTCTCCGCTGCTTCTTGCATGCGCTTCTTAACCGTTTCTTTTTCTGGGAAATCCATGAAATCAAGGATAATATCCATAGGAATATCAACGCCGGATTTCTTAGCTTCCAATAATTGATAAAGGTTAGCACGTCTTGCCGTTGCGCTTGCTTGGCTTGTAGTGATTACAATATCAAAATCAAAGGCGGATAGATCATATAAAACTTGTTTGATTGGGTTGCCTTCCGCATCACGTTGTGGCTGCCCTAATGCATCGGTTAAAATCTGTTCTTGCATAGGTTGATTTAAACCCGGTGCAATCTGTACAAATTCCTTTTGCCCGTCGTCGCCCATAATGCGCATTGCTTTGGCTTCGTTGTAGAATTGTGGAATTAAACCCGGTGCGTTTTTCTCACCCCATAAGAGTTTTACTATTTGGCGTTCTGCTTCTTTTGACTGTTCAAAGATACCAGCCGTTTGAACAGTTGTAACAGATTGCCGTAAGTCGATTGCCTTGCCGCTCATAGCCCCAACGCTACCGGAAAGGCTTTCCGGAGTAATGCCAGAAATAGCGTAAAAATCATTACTTGATTGTTGTTCAAGGCTCATATTGATACTGCTATCCATTGCCGGCGTGCCGTCTACAAAGGAAACGCCCGGTGGTAGGAATATATTGGCGCCCGGTTTTGTACTATCATTCTTGATAGTTTTCTTTAATTGTTCCGTGAATTGACCTTGCCAGAATTTCACGCCTAATGATTGTTGGTTTACAACATGCATGCGTTGGCTTCTGTTCTTATTTAATTCACGTTGCGCGTCCTTAATATCACGCACTACGCCAGCCGGTTCTAGTTCATCATCTACCAATTCGCCGGTATAGTAACAATATTCACGCACTAACGGGAATTTACCATGCTTATAAGGACTTTCGCCCTCTTCCAATAGAACGCTATCAGCGAACGTTGCATATCTAATTTTAGTATCTGGTATGCTAGTAGGTTTCTTTCCTGTAGCCATTAATACAACAAATAACGGGTTAGTTTCATCAATTAACCCCTCTTTTGTCATGTATACATTCTTTTTACTGTATTCTTTATACCAATACTGCACTACACGGATTTTATTGTAGTTGCTACTATACCATAACGTTTCGCCGTCTACTGTTTCAATAATACCGGCTTCCTGTTCGGTTTCGTCATATCGGCTTTTTAATGCGTTGATTTCGTCAACCTTTTCCGGATAAATCTGCTTTAACTTGGCAGCACTTTCCCAGCTATAACGTCCAATGAATTGCGCATCGCTTAAATCGTCTTTCTTACATTCCGGATCAATGAAAGCATCGAACGGTGAAACACGTTCAATTTGAATGGTGCCGTCTAACTTTGTATAGTCGAATTCATACGACACCCAGTAATTGGCTAAACCGCAAATAATTTTATCGCGGAAACATTTGCCCTTATTACGTTGATAGTTCGCACGGTCTAAACAGTATTTTGTAATACCTTTAGCAACCCGGCTAATTCTATCATCTTCTTCGGAACGTGGTAAAAAGTCCGGTTCTGTTTCGTTCTGTGATGCATAACCGCATAACAGATTAATAACCGGTCTAATTCTATTAATCGTAATTGCTGGCCGTCCAGCTTCGCGCATATTCTTTAAATCGCCGTCTTGCCATTGCTTACCTTGCATAAATGCAAAATCTTCGGCAGCAGCCTTGCGCCATTCTGAAGTGGCGGCCAATGCACTTTTTACATTTTGTTTTGCTTCGTATATATCAAAGGTTGTTTGTTCTATATCCATTACTCCACCATTTCAGAACCATAAATCATATCGTACATCTGCTCTAACTGCCATTGCGGCATTGCTTTGGCGAATTCCGCCAACTGTGCATCTGTATATTTCGCCGGAATAATAACGCCCTTTTCTTCGCGTTCGCCATATTCCGATTTTAGAACCTTAAAGGCGTAATCACGTAACGCCCTTTCACTCATACGCCCCATGCGCTTATATCTCCTTCGCTATCATCAACATATTTATAACCGTCATTAAATGGCTTATCTGGTTTAACTGATTTAACAGGTCTAGCCATACACATATAACGCACCGCATCATACGCATGATCTTCTTGTTTCGTATCTACATCTTCGACCTTTATTTTATCGTAGGTTAAAGCTGGCAAGGTGCGTATTAGATGTACGCAATTACTAAATATTTTTAGCTTGCCTTCTTTTAACCGTTGATGTACTTGCATAAGTCCGGCCAATCTATCATTATCAGCACGTACCCAATACACGCCCTCAGTTGCGAATATTTCCGCAATCGTTGGCCCGTCATGCCCTGTACGTTGCCATATAGCCGGGTCTGCTACACCTTGATAGTCTTTCAAGTGTTCTATCTTTTGTGCAACTTCCCTCGCCGTTTCCTGTGTTCCAGTATCCGGCATACCCGGCTTGCACCCATAATATTCACCAGTAATATATAAAACGTCGTCATAATCAACCGCATAAGAATATACTGCATATGGTTTGGTATATCCCCAGTCCATTGAACGATACCGTTGCCAATGATGCGGTATTTCAAACGGTGCTATAACATGCTTATCGGTGCGGAATTCTGTAAATACTTGACCTTCGAATATATTCCAATCGCCTTCCAGATAGGCCTTACGTAGTTTTTCCGGTAACGTGTTAAGTGCATCTATATAAGATTGTGATAGATGCGGGTTATCACTTGCCCTTGCTTGGATATATGCAATCTTATCGGCGAACGGTTGCATCTCTTTTGTAAAGTTTCTATCTATGAATAAATCTTTAACCCACATATGGCCCTTGCCGCCCGGATTAGTTGCAGCGATTAACTTAGTATCACTTATACCAGTCCAGCGTAAACGCATACGCAAGAAATCGAACACGTCGCGACTATTCAAAGTCAATTCATCAATAGCAATAGCAGCGAATTCACTAGATAGATATTTACTTGGCTTGTCTAAGTTACGAAAACAAATAACGCCGCCGCCTAATTCATCGTTCAATGTGAATTCGTGGTTACTTTCTTTATAGCTTCCTAACCATTCCGGAAATTCCATTTTAATTTTGGATATTTGACGATCATCTAAACTTGGGTAATCTTCACAAAACAACCCAACGCGTATGCCTTTAATTCCTGTTTGAATGAACCAATCAATTAAAAGCCATATTAACCCCCAACGGAGTATATACGATTTACCACCACCAGCAGCGCCACCATATAGCGTATATATATTTTGCTTTACTGCTCGCAAGAATTCTTTTTGCTTAGGCGTTGGCCGTATCACATCGCGAAACAGATTTGTTTTACTCATCTGTATCACTCAATTCGTTATTATCAATAACCAACTTAACGGCGCTTTCTGTTGTGATTTCCTGTTGTATCTTATCGCGCCATTCTTTGGAACGTCGATTTTTAAGCCAGAAAATCATAGCCGTTGTATTTCCTTCAAGTGCTGCTTTATACAATGCATTTTCTACTTGTATATCTGCTTCATCTTTACCTATTTTTAGGGCGTTCGATATTTTGGGCGACTTCTTACGCCATTCCCATAGGGTAGAAACAACAATATCCATATTGCTTGCAATCTGTTCATTGGTTAAACCATTACGCGCCCAGCCTTGTAACAGTAAAATCTTTTCTTCTGTTTCCCAATCCTTATATGTAGTTTTAGCCATTGTTTCACCCCCTATCGTAGTATGTTGTTATCTTTACTTTTCATTCTGCCATGTGATCGCGTGCATATTCCGGCAACTTGTTTCGATGCGTGTTGGCTAGTGCAATATGTTTGGCATAAACCATCGTAATATATTTCGCTGGCCGTACATTTGCCGCCTTTGTTATTAAGGCATTTTGACTTTGTACATATGATATTCACTAGCTTTTCACCACCTTCACAAAACTTTTTGAAAAATTTTTAATTTCCCTATTGACTACTTGCGAAAACGCAAGTATAATGAAGCCATAAGATACATCATAAAACGCAATTAAGCGAAAAGGAGAAATCAAAATGCAAATGACTATTCAAGAAATTAAAAACGCGATCAGATACAACGAATTAAACAACACCGAAACATTACAAGCCGCATATACCGGCATCAAATACAACAATGACGGTATTATTCAAACACTAGGTTATGACGATTTAAGTAATATAGTTATGATGCTTCGTTATATAGCTGAAAAATGCGAATTACTTCGCCGCCGTACTAATTCGATATATGATGCGTTCGCCGCGTTCAACCTACGCGAAACAATTTTTGATACTATAGATGAGTATCAAAAGGAAATGAATAACCAAATACGCCAAATATTAGCCGCTAGAAAATAGCGGCTTTTTTAATTACTCAAAACCGAACACGCCGCACGAAAAGACATTAGAAACTATGAAGGTGATATCTCTTAAAATAAAAAAATGTGCATTATGTTCAGTTTTCAATAATCAAATGTTACTTTTATGCAAAAAATGAGATATATCGCCGTGGATATACCTCATATTCTGATAGCTTTATTCATTTTTGTTGTGTACTCTAAACCAATACCGATATGGATCACATGAAATTAGGTTTACTATGCTTATTGTTGTTGTGCTTGGAAGTACATATTTATATTTGATAGGATTGTTCTCAATGGCATTGTGTATGTTTGAAAGGAATTCTATGTATCGGTATCGGTTTACAATACACAATAGGGGAACGGCCCAAAGTTCCCCATGTGCATCGTATATATAGGAGAATTACGCCAATGACCTTTTAAGCATCATTTGACAATATAATTATACTATATATCACTTTTCCGTATTATTCCGATGTAGTTCGGTATAGTCCGACTTTCACCGCCTTAGCAGTATACATGCTAGGATAATACGTATTGTGTAAAAATTTACCTACATTAATAAGGCCTAACGTTTTTAATTCGGCTGCTTGCGTTTTTCCTAAATCGGTGAAACTTTTCGCATATTTCGCGCTTTCGCCGTCTATATACTCACGCATTAATAATATATTCGTTTTTCCTGTGGTGCATTGATTGATGATTTCCGCCGCCGTTTCGCGTTCATCAATTAATGCGCCTATTTCTTTATGTACCGCATCGCGTTTACTTTCAAGGCGTACTATTTGACGGTCTAACCCGCCCGGCGTTCCGCCACCGCTTAAACGTTCCTTGCTATAATCAACTGCCCCTATCGTTGTTATATCGGATTGCAAATGCTTTAGATCTTCTTTCAACGATTTAATTTTCATTGATATTAGTTTAATCGGTTCTAGGAATTCCTTGCCTATTTCTCTATATTCTTTATCCGTCATTTATTCCCCCGTATGGTTCACTATCGCATGTTCTTAACTGTTTCCCCTAACATGTTTAAATAGTCTTGTAAATTGGTTTTAATGGCATCGTTTACGATTTGGATATTATCAGTTGTTACATAATGCGCCAATAGCATTTTATACATAGCATCTTTTGTAGGTACTAATACAGCTATTAATGCGCTAATTATAAACGCAATATACAAGGCAATAATTTTATTTTTGTGCGGTTGCAATAAACCTCGTACGTTATCATCTATAATACATACCGCCGTTACACCAGCAGCGGCGCAAGTCAAAATCATAAATACAGCTTGATTTAAAGCATCTATATTATGTAGTACCTCAATCAAGTACAAATACATTGGATCAATAATAGGCATTACACATTTCCCCTTTCGCCTATTTGTATCAAAGGGGCGTTTATATTGCCCCTTATCAACTACATCGTAAATAATGATACCAACTTAAACAACGCTATAACTAACGAAAACGCCAATGCAGCATCAAACAATAATTTAATCATGGTTATTTTCCCGTGCTTCCAATACCACCAGCACCGCGCGCCGTTTCAGTTAATTGTGCAACCTCTAACAATTTTAATGCGCCTACTGGTACCATAATTCCCTGTACTAATCTATCGCCCTTTTGAATTAAATACGGCGTATCGCTGGTATTATGTAGAATTGCTTTAATTTCGCCCCTATAGTCCGCATCAATCACACCGAATGAATTTGGAATAATTAGCGGCGTTTTGCTCATGCTAGATCGTGGCGCCAGCATTAACATATACCCCTTTGGAATTTCTAACGCTAGGCCCAGCGTTACATAGTGCGTTTGATGCGGTTCTATAACTACGCTTTCCGGTTGATAAAAATCCATGCCGGCAGCATCTTCGCTGCCAACTTTCGGCAATAATACACCCGGTATGCATCGCTTAACTTTGATAACGTCCGCATTATATCGCTTATATCCAAATATGCGTTTAATCCTGTTTAGTAGTTCCATTTATTGCCCCTCATTTCAATAACGCTTCCAACACTTTATTTTTTCTATCCATAATCCGGATTTCTGCCCTTGGGTTATCTTTATCAATACCGGCTATGCAGCTATTACCATATGAACATATCCATTTATCATCATCAATCACTTTGGCCTTTGTTAATATATCGCTTGTAGCTTGAAGCAACCCGATTAAGTCCGGCCAGCTTCTTTTATTTGGCAAATAGTATTTACATTCAACAACGATGATGCCAGATATATGCAGTTTCTTCCCAGCCAACTGCCACATGCAAGCATCTTCATAATTCTTATAGGCTTCTGACGGTATTATAATAGGCTTTCCATTTCTGGATATAATTCGGCCGCTATTCTTTTTAGTTGCTGGGCGCCCCTTTAATGTAATATCAATCACACTCATTTAACGCCCTTTCTGCCAACAATACATCGTTTTCCGGATATACCCAATAATAATCGCCCAAACTACTCCATGACGTTTTTCCACCCCTAAAACAATATATGCGGCCATTTTCGTATTTTGCAAAATAAAGTTTAACTTTTGTAAGTCCAGTTTCTGCAATAACGGGCGTATCAACTGGTACCTTTTCCCATTCCACGATACCCAGTAGCGATGCAATAGAATATTTACGGGTATTAGGATTTAATCCCAGCACCTTGCATGGAATTCTTGGGGTATGATCGCGTATCTTGAAATTACCGCCGTTTTCAATAAATGTAGGATTTACGAAGAACGCATAAACGCCTTCAATCTTAATATCTCTATACCCTTCGTTATACATTTCTTGTAATAACCACTTTTGCTCATTCTTCATCGTATAATTCCCCTTTTACAATAAGTTCCTTGATTTGTTGGCGTACGTTATAAATGTACGTTTCAACTGTTCCGTTAAATACTTCCATTACCATTTTGGAAAGTGCTTGCCGCAATCGTTTCGTTTTGCCGTCCTTATGATATTTGTATTCAAGCGTAACTAAAAATCTATCTTGCGTTACCTTTGGTTTTAAAATCATGTTTTCAATAACCAACGTTAATGCGCTGGCTAGTTGCTCACATGTAAAAACTCTACCGTTTCCCATGTCTACCTTTACACTCATTTATTAATTCCCCTTTATCAACGATATTTTCTTTCAAGGTTTAACCCAGCAAGTAACAACCGCTTACGTACCAAACAAAACGACGCGCCACATTCTTCAGCAATTTCCCTTAACGTCATACCCTTTTCTCTTAAACTAATTAGAGTACTTGTTTTAATATCATCACGGCTTACTTTTCTTCCTCTTGCTATTCTTAGGCCTAATATTTGTAGTGCTGCATCGGCGGTTTTACCGCCGTATATGCAAGCACCCAACGCAAGCCAATTTCCTATATAGTCAGCGTTCATAACATATCACCCGTTACTACTCTATTAATTGTGGTTAGATCATTCATGCTTATTGCATCAATTTCACGCAACCACTTCAAACAATGCCGCCCATGTTTCCGTTTTGCTGGTTTAGGCCGTCGCCCCGGAGATACACCGGCCACAATTTCAACAAATGCGCAATGTTCTTCCCATACATACCACGGATACATAATGCAATATGCGTTTATATACTGCTGCTTTCGCTTTGTTTGTACTAATTCCATGCTTCCCCTTTCAATACACTTTATACTGCCCCATTCGCCGTTTAATCTTATGGCGGCTATCCTTTACATATCCGAACACATCGCCGCGATTATCACGGCTTTCTATTTCTTTTTTTCTGTTGCTACTGTATTTGATGTAGGCCGCGCATGTACTATGGCAGCCTATTGCTCTATACTCACAACCCTTACACGGTGATTTCATTTCTTTATTCCTTACTTTCAAATGGATTGATAGTTTCAAGAATAACAAACGATGTATTTTTATAGCCGTGCTTTTCTTCCCATTCACGAAATACCTTTGTTAAGCTTTCTTGCAATTCATCTATATGTTCTTGCTTCACACTTAGCAAATAATCTTCCGACCATTCCGCTATTTCATCATCAAGATCACCATAAACGACTTCCTCAATTACACGCTCTGCATCAACCGTAGGAACGTAATAATAAGGGTTTCCGACTCTAATCATCGGTACTTCTTCCGCTGGGTATGCATCAGAAAAATCTTTCACGGCATCTTCAATGCTTTTTTGCGGGTATCCTGTATATTCACCAAAACACCAGCACCATTCCTTATCATTCTTTACTAACATTTTTGCCACCTATTAGAACGGAATATTTTCATCGTTCCCCTTATCATCTGCAAAATTATCGAAATTGCTGCCAGCTTCCGCATCATTTAAAGCGGATACACCTACAAAACTTGCAATTACTTCCGTAACGTACCGTTTTTGGCCGTCTTGCGTTTCATAGCTTCTTGTTTGAATTCGCCCCTCTACAAATAAGCGGTTTCCCTTTCTATAGTTGCCTACTGCTTCGCCCAACTTGCCCCATGCTACGCAATTAACGAACGCCGTTTGTTCCTTTGTTTCATTTGTAGCGCTATCAATATATGTATTGCTTGCCGCTACTGTGAATGTTGCAACCGCTCGGCCTGTTTGTGTATAACGTACTTCCGGATCACGTGCAAGATTTCCTAATAATTGAACACTATTCATAATATAATTACCTTCCTATTTTCTAATTCTATAGGGTAAATTCGCTCATTTTGCCCCTTTTACTATTCCGCCCTTATGATTTATCGTTGACGGTTTAAAACTTCTATATAACGCATTTAAACGATTTTCCCCATTTGAAATAATTCATCAAGTGTTAAATGTGTTTGTAATTCGTTGTTAATGTTTTCTTGAATTGCCAGCATTTCGGATAATCTGAATTCAAATTCACCGCGTTCATGTTTCTTGTATGTTTCCGGTGATACGCCGGCAATAGCTGCCATGTCTGGTTGTGTATACCCTAACAATTCCCTACATTCGATTAATTTTGGGAATAAATTATATTTCTTGTTCATTCCAACACCCCCATAATCAACCTCTTTCCCTCTTCGGATATATCTGCATCTTTAACAATGCGTTTAAGGTCTACGGCTTCGTATTTTTCAACCTCAACCAAATGGCCGTTATCTAGCATCTTAATTTCTGTATTTCGTGGCATATTAAGTTCTGCACGTTTTCGCGCTTCCATTAACAGGCCATTATTTTTGATGCTTGCCGCTATTTCCATGTTTTTTTGTTCACGTGCTGCCAGCTGCTCATAAGCCTTACAGAATTGGCTCATGGCTGCGCTTTCGTTATAACTTTGGCTATTGCGTGGATCAAAGAAACGCCATACAGTTTTTGCGGCAAGCCTTGTAATGCCTTCCAATTCATCAAGGCCCTTTTCATAACCTACTTGGCTTGCCTTTTTTCGTACTACTTCCCATGCATCTTGCGCAATCAATCGTTCTTCCTTGCCGTTTACATATCCGGAAATTTCAGCCGCTTTTTTTCTGATAGTTGCAACGGCTGGAACGAATTCGCACGTATTGATGCATTGCTTGATAGCTTCCGCCAATGTTACGGGGTTAATATCTTCCAGCATGTAGGCGTACATTTTTACTTTTGCACTATCGAATTTGTCATATATCAATAGTTGCCCCGTAGCTTTCAATGTTTCCGGCTTCATGTGTTCCCCCTTCCACCGCATCAATTAACGCGTTTAATTCTGCAACTTTTCTTTCTGTATCCGTCATGGCTGCCATTTCATTACTATTTAGATATGTATCGAAATGGCTAGGCGCAAATAGAGTTTTAGGCGTTAAATACTTTTCTAGTTTTGTACCTTTCCATTCACGGCATTTTTTATCAATGACGGTTTTAAAATCGTCAACCGTATATCCTTCTTTCAAGCGTGATCGTATTGCTTGGATATATGGTTTTGTAGTTGCCTTAAACTTAGAACCAGTTTTTACATTCAAGTATTCGATAATTTCGATATGTGATTTATCCACATCGTCATGTGAAACATGACATAATATATCTATACTATCCTTACCTATCCTATCCTTTCCTAACCTAACCTTACCTAACCTATCCTTACCTATGGATACAGTTTGTATACATTCTGTATCCATTCTGTATACATCGCTTTTTAACGTGTACGTTTTATCCTTTTGGATATTGAGTAAATCACGTTCCGGCAAGGTGCTTGGCTTGTATCTATCGTTCTGAATGTAGTTGTGAATTTTCCAATCTTTGATAACTACAACGCCACTTTCAAACGGTATAACAAACTGTTTTGCAGTAAGTACTTTCATATCATCATCTTTAGCGCCAATCATTCGCATAATTGATTTTGGGGCATTTATAAAGCCGTCATCGTCCGCATCAAGCAGCATGTGAAAGTATAAATTTTGTGTAGTTGCTGGCATGTCTAGGAATGTATCGGACTTGATAATTGATTTTGACATCATTCTTCGTTCTGCCATGTAACCCCCTTATTTCGTTCCTTTAAAATCTCCCGTATTTTCTTGGCATCGCTGCCATGTGCCTTTGTATGGCAATCTCTACAAAGACAAGCCAGATTACTTAAATTTGATAATCCGCCATGTGATCTAAACTCTATATGATGTACTTCGGTTGCCATTGCACCACATAGAACGCATAGGCCTTCATCTCTTTCGTACGCCCATTTTCTAGTACGGGCGTACAATACATTATCCTGTTTCTTTCGTTTGTTCATTGCCCCATTCCCTTACAAGTGAATTGATGTAATCGTTATCTTCAATCGGTATGTTTAACTGGCTGCACTCATCAACTAATGCATCAATCAAACGTCGCATTTCATCTACTGTGTAAACGCTGCTGCCATGATAGGCGCGAACGATTGTATAACCTTCCGTTTTAGCTGGGCCGGCATCTTCGGCATACCAGCCTAACCCGTGGCCGTGCCAAATTTCAATAAATCGCCCTGTGGCATCGTTTTTAATTGGTAGATAGGTAAATGTACCGCTTTCAATCAAAACACGCTTATACACGTCATTTTTTGAGATATATGCGTTTTTTGAAAGTTCACGCGCTATCTTATCGCATAATACCCATGCATACGCGTTAGCGTTTAAAGAACGCCGCTTTATCTTCTTTTTGATTTCAACGATATATTCTGCTTCCGGATCTAACTTATTTAACGCTTCATCTTTCGGCGCGGGTATCAAAATATTCCAGCCAATCGACTTTATTAAATTGATACCCTTTGTTACCCATTTCATTAAATACGGTCTCCAGCATCTTCATGCAACAATGCTTGTTCGTCATTGTCATATAGGTTAAAACCTTCGTTTTCTTCTTCCCCGTATTTTTTCAACCATTCAAGGGCCGCCACCATTTCAAATGCATCTAACAATGCAAGTTTTGGTTTTTTAAATTCCGCCGCAATGTATTTTGTGATTTCTGCCGGCGGTACTTTTTTAGTTTTTTGCAACGCTACAAATTCATCGTATCCTTTAACATGCGTTTCTTTCTGTTTTGTTGCTTGAACAGGTGCAGCACTTCCGCCCATTGTGTAACGCACGGCGCCTTTACTATCAACTATGATTAATTTATTGATATTTCTATTTTCGTCATATTCAATTTCTTTAACCGTGAATTTTGCGTATGATTTAGGTTTTCCGTCTTTGCCTTTCGTCCATTCGCTACTTTGTAGATTGATATAGGTAAATGGTGCGGAATATAATTCTCGACCAATGCCCCAGTTAAAGCATGCACGCTTGAAACTGTCAGATGCTTGGCCCTTTTCCTTTTCGGTGTTGCTTTCCGTGCCAACATCACTTTTACCTACCCATTCGCCTGTATCTTTGTTATAAATCGAAACCGTGCAATATAATCTATCGCCAATGATCGTATGTTCACGTTTCCAATTCATAGCCCCTACAACTTCATCAAGTAGCCGCATGTCAACGCGTGCATCTTTATATAGCAGCACCACCGCGCCGACGTTGCCGTTCTTTTCGTTTAGTGATTGAATACGGCAATCTATTTCATTCGATTTTAGTGTTCTAAATTCCATATTTCACCGCCTATTTAATATAAAAATTTTGGTTTACTTTAATTTCTGCACCTTCCACCGCTTCACCGGCTTTAAGTGCTTTCTTAATCGCCGTTTTATCGGCTTTGATTTCTACTTTCGTAAAATCTGCCGGAATTACATCAAGGCTGATAATTTCCACGCTTTCGGATTTTCTGTAACCAGCTTTAAACGTGCCAACCTCTAATTTTTCAATGCCTTTTTGCTTCATTGAATGTTCAATGTTATTTTTCAAGGTTTCAATGGTGCTTTCTTTTGATTTTTTTACCTTGTTCAATCTATCAATTTCGGCCTTGATGCCTTGTATATCGGCTTCAACATTAACCATGTATTTTGCCGTATTCTCGATTTTCTCCTCAATAGATAAATCGAGCATTTCCAGCGTGTTTTGAATTGCTTCAATTTCTTCCGGTGTTTCCGCTGCTTCAAGCATTGCGGATAACTCTGCATAATCTTTGTTAAGTTCGTAGATGCTAGACATATCTATTCATTACCTTTCAACAAATCAATAATTTCCTTTGCTTCAACGTTCGTTATAAGTGTATCCATTACTGAACGATGTTTACCCATTTTTATATAAATTATTTTGTCGTTAAATATTGCGTACACATCATAATGAAAAACCACCTTGCCGTATTCATCGTTATTTTTTCTAATGCTAAGGTTTAAAGAAATTTCTTTATCCGGTATTTTTTCACATAATTCCGTATACATTGCAGCAACTTCCGCAATTTGTTCCTTATTTAATTTCCAATCCATTTTTCACCTTGCCACCTTAACCACATATCATGTATGATAGAGTTAAGATGCTTTCGAAACTCACTTTTCGCATCTGCCCTTTAGTAATTGCCGTTACTATTGGGCCTTTTTTAATTTATCAATATAGATGCCGCTATATAGCAGCGTTACGCCTAATAGGCCTTGTAGCATTGCTTCATAAAATGTTAGTACGTCAATCTCTAATGATCCCGGCGTACCTAACAACAATACAAAACCTACAATTTTCATGATGCTAGTCATTGACAAATTCCCCCGTAATCGCCAGTACATTGCTGGTGATTTTTTTTATACTATTTTTTAGTTTTGCGTTTTCTTCGGCCAATGCTTCATTTTCTGCTTTTAATGCCCGGTAATTAACCGCATTTATTTCGGTTTCTAATCCAGCTATACTTTGAATTTCTTTGGCTGAGAATAAAACGCCCGGTAATTTTGTTAGCTGGTGAATTGTGCCAGCGTTTCGCAAGTTGTATACAGAAGATTTTGATATACCTAGTACGTCGGCAACTTCTTCGACTGTATACGTCAGTTTCATTTCGTAACCCCTTTCATCAATTCCGATAAACCACAATTAAAGAAGTGCGCAACCTTTACAAGGCTGCTAAGGCTTGGCGATTGTTCACCACTACGCCAACGGGAAATAACACTTTCGGAAATTCCCGTTTCTTTGGATAGTTTATAAGCGGTAATACCATTGCTATCCATGAGTTTAAAAACATTTTTTGTTACTGTTTTTATGGTTTACACCCCGCTTTCTAAAATGGTATACTTGCGATATAGCAAGTGATGATTTTCGACGCCACACTTGCTATATAAAAACTTCAAGACACTTACGATTTCATAAGTACCTTATGGCTATATTGTACTTCCGTTTTAGTAAGTAGTCTAGTAAACACTTTTTAAAAATGTTAAATAGTCTGTTTATATTTAGCGAGGTACATTATGCTATACAACAAAATCGAAGAATTAATGCGAAAAACAGGCGTATCAGCATATCAAATTTCAAAAGACACCAAAATTCCGCAAAGTGCATTTTCACGTTGGAAGAAAGGAGAAAGCAATCCTAGTTTAAAAAATATTAAAATATTATCGGAATATTTCGGTGTTCCAATAGGTTATTTTACCGACGGCGTAGAGGGAGCGCCTAAAGTCAAAAAGCAAGAAATTTCTATTGATTTAAAGAAAATTACGGATAATGCTTTAATTTGTTATTACGGTGATCGTGAATTGACGGCATCACAAAAAGCTAAAATATCCAAAGTGTTAAAAGCGGTATTAGACGATTAATATATTCAAGGGGAATTGTTAGCATGTTCAATATGTGTTCTTTTGTCTTAGATTTGATTAATTCGCACGGCTCAAACGAACCGCGCCATATAGCAAGTAAATTAGATATTAAAGTTATATATAAACCATTGCCGGCTTGCGTTAGCGGTATACAGATAAAACCGGAGATAAAAAAGGCTATTATTATAAATAGCCGGTTGAGTAGGCGCCAGCAGCGCATGGCGCTTGCGCATCAATTAGGGCATATATTCCTTCATAAGGATTATGATTTATTTAAGGAAATAGACAATGATTTACGCAAAAAGCTGGAACATGATGCGGATACATTCGCGCATATATTGTTAAATAAAGGGGTTTACCATGAGTAAAAAAGATGCAATTAACGTAGCCTTTTATCAAAGTATCCTGTACCTTATTATTGGTATGATATTAGGCCTTATGTCTTGGGAAGAACACCGATATATTTTATTGCTTTTAATAGTCGCCTTAACTGTTGGCGCTCATTACATAGCAAGTTATTCATTAAAGGAATTAGACGATGCAATGCAATATAACGATAAGAAAAAAGGATAAAGGGTATCAATGTATCGTTTCATACAAGGACGGCAACCGCTGGCGCCAAAAATCGAAACAGGGTTTTGAAACACAAAAGGCGGCAAAAATCCACGCTCAAACGATCATTGATAAACTAAAAAAGACTATCACCGCAACCGATGATAGTCTTAGAAATATAACTCTTATTGAATTTTTTGAAATTTATATTAGGGAAAATAAACCGCGTACATTCAATACGTTACAGGCCTATAAGCGTACGTTTGATATATTTAAGCCTATACATAACGAAAAAATTGCGAATATAACGCCGTATCAAGTGAAACGGATATTGAATGATAGTTTATACTCAATCACCACCAAAAACCTTGCCTTGGGCGTAATTCAGCGTTTATTTAGATACGCGGTGAACCAATATAAAATAATTCCTACAAATGAATTGAAATCAATACCGCGTTTTAAGGATAATGAACCTACAAAAATAAAGGCGTTATCAGATACAGAAATAGAAACATTTTTAAATGCAGTAAAGCATAAAAACTATAAATACTATGTTATATTTTCTATTGCTGCTTATACCGGCATGAGATATGGCGAAATTATCGGCCTTACTTGGGATAATGTGGATTTAGATAACAATACTATAAATGTAGTGCAGCAATTCGGCGCGATTGATTACAATAAATATGCGTTAAAGCCGCTTAAATCAAAAAATAGTTATAGGCAATTACCTATTCCGCCAATATTAACAAATATCTTGAAAGAATACAAAGAAACATGTTCGACTGAACGCCTTTTCAATAATAAAGTTAGTGCTAGCTGGGGCGCAACACGAATTATGAAAAGGTTCTTGCCAGATAATTCAATTCATGATCTACGCCATACATACGCAACTAAATTATTATCAAATGGCGTAGACATAAAAACGGTATCCGCCCTATTAGGTGATAGTATACAAACAGTATTAAATACATATGTTCATTTTTCAGATGATATGCGATTAAAGGCAGCTGATAAGGTTGCCGATATTTTCGGCTAATTATTTTTGACGAATTTCTGCCGTTTTAATAACAAACCCTATTAAACATGGCATTTTATAGCCTGTATTTTATATCAATATATTATATCGGATATAATGTATTTTATCCATAAAATGGCATAATGTAGTTTTTAACTAATTGGCCAAAACAATTTTTAAGAATTTATATCCACAAAATCATATAGTTTATTATGAAATTTTTGCCGTATTTTTGCCGTCAAAAACAAAAAATAGGGGTACCGCTATGGTACCCCTTTATTATTAGTCTAATTCAACAAGGCGTTTCAATTCGCCGTTTACAAACCACATTTCACATCGTACGTTGTTATGGTCTGTTAGTGTTGCGGTATATCAACCGTCTTTCTTTGGGTTTACTTCTTCCGCGAACATATGAGTTTTGCCTTCAAATGTAAATGTTTTCATAATATTTCCTTTCCAACTGTCAACTAATAGTTTACTGTTGCAAGCCGTGCAACTCGGAGATAATCGGATCACCTACCATTTCGCAAATGTATAAAGCGCGCTGGCTCCTTTGAAATGCTTCCCGTCAAAATGCGCTAGGCCTTGAAAGTCGCCCGCTTGATACCCTATAGTTTCGTATACCTTCCCTGTTTCCAATACCGTAACGCCGCCCATTATGCGATGCGATTTGTTAAGGTTGATTTTATATACATCAACCTTTTGTTCATCGGTATTTTCAACAACTGCGGTTCTATCGCTTTTTTCTATAGCTTCCTTTGGAATATTCTGTGATTTATCCTTGATAGCGTTTTTCGTAATAACTGCCGCATCATGTAGCGTTGGCGCCTGTGTATAATACGTTGCCACAGGTTCAGTACTTTCCTTATAGGAAATAACTTCCGTTGCTTCCTTCGGCGTGATTTTTAATGTATCCGCCATTTTATGCGGGTTCTTCGCTATGGTCTGATTGATAATAACCGGTTCTTGTAGCTTTTTGGTATGCATCATATTATAGGCGAACAGGCCGGCAACTACCACCAGCAACATAAGCAATGCTACTGTGATAACTGGTAAATACGCCTTTATGAATTGCTTGATAGTATCCATAAAATACCCCCGTTAGATAGGCCAATTCAATACTAAATCCGCATCAAATTCCTTACCTTCAATGTTTTCAGTAAATGTATATTGCCATAAATTAGCGCCGTCATAATCGCATTGGCTATTAAGTTGTGCGCACCAGATAGCGCAACCGCCCAACTGGCTAACATCTAATACATTTACTAACCAGTCATAACTAGCGTATAGGCCGGTATTTACATAGCCAGCTTGCCATAATTTATTAATGAACACGCTACAAATATTTGTTAATTGCTGATCCGTTGGCATGCCACGTTCTGCCTTGTAGTCGTCAGCATCTTCCATGTCGAACCATACGCCCATTGGCAACTTATCAACAGTTAAGCCGGCATCGTTAAGTGTATTCAATACGAATTCGGCTTCTTCTGCTGCATGTTCTTCATTCATGGCGTAGGAATAATGGTATACCCCAATAGCTAAACCGGCATTAATTGCGCCGTTTACGTTGTTATAGAATTCACTATCTAAATTACCGCGACCATAACCGATGCGAATAATAGCAAAATCAAACCCATTAGCCTTGACCGCGCCCCAATCAACTACACCGTTATTTTCGCTTACATCAATACCCCTCATGGTACCCCCTATAATTTAACTTTATTTTCAATTTTTGTTCGGATTAAATCTAGGAATTTACCTAGCATCGCATTTCCGCCGTCGCGTAGGTTTTCCATAATAGATAGGAATTCACAGGAACCCAAATACAACCATACAAGCGATACCGCAAATTGCTTTTGACCGCTCATTTCATCGAATAGCACGGCCGCCATTGTAGCCGCTACATACGTTAAAATTTTAAACACAAAACCTTTTCGCATGTATCGGCTGGAAATTAAACCTTTTTCAAATGCCAACGGTATTGCGCGATATTTTTCCCATACGGCTATTTGGTCTTTATCATATCCGTATTCATCAATTAACATTTGATAGGCAATAGCCGCCCATTTAGTGAATAGGTCAATAAATACCAATAAAATAAACACGCCCAAAATCTGGACGTGTTTAATTCCAATTAACCATATCGCAACGGCAGCCGCACTGCTTAACATTGCCTTCAATATAAAACTATCTGTTAAAGAGTTCCAACCCTCAACAATAAACTTCAAAATAAACTCCATTATGCGCCCCTTTATTTAACCTTACCTAAACCATAAACGCTGCGCGCTATATTGGCTTTTCTCATATTGATTTTGTCTAATTGTTCCCTCTTTTGGTCGCCGCTCATGCGCTCATTATTAATGATCGCCTTGGATGCTTTATTCAAACCTTTTAGGCTATCACTTGCATTTTTGAGTTTTGCGAATTCTTTGGCATCGTATCCGTCTGGTCGTTGCCCTGTTAGTTTAAATTCATTATGCAATTTTTCTTGTTCCTTATAATCATCATAAACACGTTGTACGCTATTAGATGATTGATAAGGTGCCGCCGTGAACCCTCTTAACCCCGGCGCTTCGTACCATTTTTTAGATGCATTATTTTCTTTTGCACCAGTAGCCGCATCAATAGCACTTAAACCTAACCCAGCAAGGCCGCCACCTAACCCTCTAATGGTATTGTCTACCATATACGGTGAAACGTTGATTTTATCGCCTACAAATTTTGCTACTTCGCTACTATTAGCGCCGTATTGTAGGCGTGCTGGCAAGTTTTCTTGTGATTGCGGAATGATGCTGCGTTGTCTAAAGAATGAGTAATTTGTCATATATTCAAGAACAGGAATTGCACCCGTAGGAATTAACCCCGGAGCCAAACTGTCCATTACGCGCTCACCGTATCCTTTAAAACCTACGCTTTTACGGTTGTTTTTTGCATCGTCAAAATACTGCAACATACGTTCAAATGATGTACCGAATAACACGCCAGCTTCAAACGGCTTAGGAATTCGATACATATTTTCCTTGCCCGGAATAATCCAAAATGTATCTTTTTCCCATTGTGGCAACTCTTGGTATCGTTCATTATCTTTATTCATATACCATAACAATACACTTGGTAGTGTAATATATAGCATAGTTTTTACCGTCATACCGCGCGGATCTTCTTTAAACGCACGGGCCATTTTGTCGGCGCCTTGTAATGTTGCATTAAAGAAGGCCGTTATTTGATTTAACCGCTTTGTATGTGTACCTCTACGGCTAAAATCTAACGTTATATCACGGCTTTCTAGTGCTGCTTCTCGTGCAGTTAAAGGCTTTCTATCTTTACCGAATAGGCGATTACCTAACCCAGTATAACCCTTTCGTGCATTGTCATATTCGGCCAATCGTGTTGCCATTTCTGTTGCTTCACTCATAGCACGTAACAATTCAAGCGGATTTTTAATTAATTTAGTAACCTTACTATCGCGGTTCATAATATCGCGTAATTGACCGCCTAAATAGTCACGGTCTAACGAAACCATTGCCGCATGTGCAGCGCCGGACTTCATATATTCCCAGTATAATTCACCTTTTTTAAGGAATAACGCCAACCCCTTAAAGGTATCAACTACAGGAATAAAGCCATGTTTTGAATAGATAGATGCGCCTATCATATCGCGTACAGGGTTTCGCAAGATAAATTCCGGTGATAATGTAGCACCAGCGCGCAACCAACTTGCCGGATATGACAAGATTTTAACAACCATGTTCGATTGTTCTTTATCTAACATGCGCATTGTTTGGATAAGTTCTGGCGTTGTTTCGTAGGTAACTTTTTCGCCATTTTCCCAAACATTAAATGTATTATCCGTTTTTGCCTTATTACCATTTACACGTTCCACAATTTGCCCTACACCGTTTTTATCGGCTAATTTTGCAAATGTACGGCCAACGTGATTGCGTTCTACTGCGTTATAGAATTGGAATGTATTTTTTACGATGCTTTCCAACGGATCTATAATATCGCGCGTGCTGCCTTTGAAACGTTTAACCGGACTAGATACATCAACGAAACCCTTTCCGCCAGATAAAAACGATTGCATGCCAGCATCTGACATGTCGCGGAAAAATGGAATATAATGCGGGTACATTTTACGCATTGTATGATACGCTTTAGCCGTTAGCATGCCTTCTTTAACTAACATTTGCAACATGTAATCTTGATATTTATAGATTTCAACTGCTGCCTTTTGAAAACGTTCATTTCCGGCGTGCTTACCTAATACGGCAGCATCTTCGGTATAATCAAACGTTGCTTTTTGTTTATTTTTATGTAGGTCTAAATCATGCAAGGCCACAAGGTATGCGGAAAATTCCTTATGTTCCTTTTCGCCTATACCTTTCAAAATGTCTTTTAACGATTTGATACCATGTTCCGGCGCGCCGTGTTCAATAAGCGTTTCAGCTTTACCAACCCAGCCACGTGCTAACCACGCTTGCATATAAGGGTTATCATTAAATGAAATCTTTTCGCCTGTTTGGCGTTCGACTTCTTCCACTAAATCCTTTAACGGGTTAAGTTCATCAACGGCTTTAGTGTATACATCGTTTAATGCTTTTTTTATTACGTCTTTCGCTTCGCCACGCTTAACCGCATCAATAGCTTGGCTAACTTTTCCCTTGCTTTCAAAAGAAATGCTGCCTTTGATACGTTCAGCGCCGCCTTGACGGTGCCATTCATGAACCAGCTGCGATAATTTATTGGTGATACCGTTCAATTCTGGTTCTTTTGCGATTGCTTCCGTAAAGTGATTATAGAATTCTGGAAATTCGCGTTTTGCTTTCGCGCGATCACTCACATAATCTTTGAAGAATTCTGCGTAACCTTCCCCTCGAATTCCTTCATCGCCTAATTTGTTGTACGCTTTGCCGAAACGGTCTTGAATAACGCCGTTAAATTCGGTATTAAACCGCGCATCTTTACTGAAACCGAAATAATTATCTACATAATGCCCCAATTCATGCATGATAACTGGAATTTCGCCATAATTACCGCTACGAATTACATCGGTTTTCGTGTTATACCAACCGCGTACGTTAGAACGTCCTAAACGGCCACTTTTAACGCGTTGATTGAATAAGTGATTAACTGCATCTAATATTTCCCTACGCGTTACGCTTCGGCCTAACCGCCCTACTTCATCAATGCCAGTATGCGGCGTTTCGTTACCTTTAACGCTATATTGTAGCGGTTCCGTAGGTCTAACGCCTTTACTTTCTAAATAACGATTTGCCATTGCTTCGTTACCGTCAAATGCTTTCACCATGGCTTCGTGTACTTGCTCATGCGTTGCATTGTCTAATAGCTGGCTAGGTTGCTGTGCGTATTTGCTCACGCCACCTTCTGCCGGTTCTGCTTGCATTAATTTTAACTCTTGCGTATCTGCAATAAGTTCAGCAGCACGATCACGGCGAACAGTTTCTATATAATCACGGCTTAGCTTTTCAACTGGTACGTCTAGGCTTTCAGATAATCGAACTTTCACCGCATCAAGTTCCGTTTTGGGAATATCTGGCTTTGTGGCTTTGTTTAAATCTTTCAATATTTCCGTATTAGATTGTACTTTATTTTCTAATTCGGTGTATCGTGGTTCAGATGCATCATTTTTTAATTCGTTTATGATAGTTTCTTTTGCTTTTGGCGGTAAATCGTCAAGTGCATTTCGTAAACTTTCGTTTGGTGCATCTTCTTCATACCTAAATTGAGTATTTGCATCGTTTTCAAGTGCTTTTTCTTCAAATTTAGGTTTTTCACCCTCTACAAAGTCAGTATTTATGCGGTCTTTAGGCTGAAATTCATTTATTTCGCCTGTACGGGCCGTTTCGCCTTCGCCTTGATAGTTTATACCTAAATCTTCGTTTTTAACCTGTTTTTTATCGGTATTTTCCACAAAACTGTTTAAATCGGTATGCGTTTCTTCACCGCTTACCGGTTTTTCGTTTTCTATAAACTCATCTTTAAACGGTTGTTCATTTCCTCTATAGTTAGGGTCTAGCGAATTATCTTTAAACGATGTATTATCACGTGGCCTATTTTCATATTTACCATAATTGCCCTCGAATGTTTCTTTAGCAATTTGCGCCCTTACATCATCATGTGCAACTGCTGGGTCTGGTCTTTCGTAATTTTTCCGTATGATAACGGCCATTTCTTCCGGCGTTGCATCTGGGCGCGCCCGCATTGCTTCAAGTGCAGCGCTTTCCGTGTTATGTAATTCCCATACGCTGAAATCAACTTGCGTTCTCCAATCCCATGGATCTAATCCGCGGCTTTCCGCAAATTTTAACAAACCTTTTTCGCCGTTCAATCTATCGCCAGTAAATTGAACCAAACCACGGGAACCGTAGCCGTCGCCACTTGTAACAGTCGTACTAAAACTACTTTCGGCGCCAATATTGCCAGTCATCGCAGCCGCTTCAACGTCGCTCAACCCATTTTGACGATATCGGTTATATATATCCGCTTGGATATTACCGGTTTCACCTTCCATAGGTTGACCGTTCAAACCGCCTTCGGAGTATTCGCGCGGTTCTACTGCATTTGCAGTTTCTTCCGGTACTGGTATATCATCAAACGCATTATAGGTAATGCCTTCTTCAAGTTTTGGCGTGTCTTTTGTAAAACGTTCGCCGATATCTTCAAATACATTAGACGCCTTTTCTTTGATATGTTCCGCTGCACGTCCTACACGCTCACCGATTGCGCCGCTTACTTTTTTAGGTGTTACGCCTTTAACCATTCCAACCGGTAAAAACACGTTATCCCATAAATTAGTAGGGTTCATGGCAATATTCTTTGCGAATTCGCCCGGATCATCAACCAAACGCCCAACCGGTTCAGCGATTGGGTCTACTAATACATTTTTTGCCGTAGCTACATATTTATTTCCTAAAATTCCGTCCGGTGCCGTTCCTTCGTTTTCTGCTGCTTCATTGGCGTTATACATTTCCGCCGTATCACTTGCAATCGTAGGTGCAGCAAGGACGCCAGCAGCTATTCGCACCGGTGGTGGAACATACGGAGTAATTGCTAGATATCCGGCTGGTTTACCAACTGCGGCGTTATAGGTTTCTACTCGCGCCTTACCTAACCCCGGCGCAGCATATTCGTTGACAAAGTCGCCGTTATCGTCAAACGTTGAGAAATTATCCCCATTTGCTTCAATGGCATTAGCAGCACTTTTAGAATATTCATTGCCTAGATTATTGGATTTGTTTACAACGTCATTTTTCCAGTTTATTAACGTATTACCTACATTGTCATTAATTTCTTTGCCGGTTTTATCAATCCATTCGATATTGTTTTTAACGCCATTAGCAACATATTCGGCATTATTTTTTACGCTATCCCAAAACGTAGGCTTGGGCGCGTTGCCTACGTCATAACCGTATTCGGTTGTTATATCTTCAAAGGCGTTACCGTTTCCAGCTGCCTTGCCGTATTGGCTTGTAATATCATCAAACGCACCCATAGTCTACCCCTTTTATTAATAAGATTTTAACCACGATTTATATTGACCGTATCCGGCCGCATCAAGTTCCGCCGCTATCTGATCATCACTCCAGCCTTGCGCTGATAGTTCATTCATTCGCTTGGAAATTGCTGCTTGTTCTTCGCTGGAATATGTCGGCTGCCGTTTAACAGTTGGCGTGCCAGCACCAGCACCACCAGCAGTAGGCGCACCGCTTAATGCGCTTTGTAATTGCCCGTAATAAGGGCTTTCTGTTTCTGCCTTGTCTGGGTTAGCTTTTACCCATGCGGTATGCTGCGCTGATAAAGTTCTTAATACTTGCGCATTATATCCGCTAGTTCCGGACTGTGTAGCCGTTGCCGGTTTAACGTGAGTACCTACATATTTCATGCTGCCGTCTGATCCAACAATATACGTTTTACCGTCTGGCATAACTTTAATGTTTTTCGCCCCGAAATTACCAATATTTTTCATTTGACCGTCCGGAGTCATAACGATAACTTGGCCGTTCGCAAATTGTTTTGTTTCAACTTTGCCATAACCGCCCATATCTTGAATAGTACCGTCGCCCATGTTGTAACGTACAATATGGCCGTTTTGTGCGCTACTAAATTTGTAATCCGGTTTATCAAGTGCCGCAATGCTATTCAAGTTATTCATATCAATAGTACCAGCGCCTACTTTACTTGCTAGATAATTGTATCTTGCAACGGCTGGCGCTAACCCTTTAACCCGTTTTGTGTTGTATGTATCTACAACTGGGTTGCCGTCTTTGTCTTGCGTAAATACAAGGTTATTCATGATTTGTTGGCGCATAGGTTCAAGCACTTTATCTTGATATTCGTTGACTTGCTGCATGTACATATTGTTTACATCTGTTTGATATTGATCGCTTGCAAGGCTTTGTGCGGTCTTGAAATCAAAACCCGCTTTGACTAGGGCGAGTGTATTCGCCCCTAGTCTTTTGCGTGCTTCACTTGTTACGCTTGCTTTGTCTGGTATAGAGTATTGGCCCGGCGCTTTATCCGCATCGGCGTTACCATTTACGGCCGAATTGGGCGCCCCATGAAAAGGTGCGTTTTGTCTTTGTTGCATCATTTCTTGGTATGATTGCGGTACCCCTGTATTAATACCAGTATTATTTAGATTTTGAAAATTCCATAACCCCGTGTTTTGTTGCGGTTGTGCTGGTGCTGCTGGCATTTGTGGTGCTTGCGCTGCCTGTGCTTGCAACTGCTTTTGTAACGTAGGACTTGGCTCGTTCATGTATGCGTTAAAGCGTTGATCAGTAACAGGGTTAGCCGGTGCATCTGTGTTAGCTTGCATCGGTTGTGCTGGTGCAGCTGGATTTTGACCGCCCCATAATCCGATATTATTCTTTTGCATCAAGTTATTGGCAAATGTGTTATTAGAATTAGATAATAACTGGTTGATTTGACCGGCGCTATTAGGTTGTTGCATACCCATTCCAGCCATGCGGTTATTATTATCCATAATTTGCGGAGTGTTCGGGTCTTGTTCCCCGCCAGCACCACCGCCACCGCCTAGCATTGCTTGGTAGCCTTTAGCCATTTTATTATTCTGTAACGCCCCTAAACGGTGTGAGAAATATTGACCGGCTAATTCACCCAACGCCGCCCATGGTTCAAAATCTTTAACGTAGATTACGCCCATTGTGTTATTCCTCTACTTTCTTGTTATCTTCGCTTTCTTCGTCTACTGGTTCATCAGATTTGTTAGATTTCTTTGTAGTTTTCTTTTTCGGTTTTTCTTCCGGTGTTTCTTCCGGTGCTTCTTCTGGTGCTTCTGCAATAGCTTTCAATTCTTCTTCGTTGATACCTTCCGCCATAATGCCGTTAGCGTAGAATAAGTTATCACCAGTACATTGAAGTTCATATACATGTTCAGTATTGCCAGTTGCTTCGCTGAGTGTAACAGGTTCATAAGCATTAACCGTCATAATAACTTCGCCAACTACCAAATCACTAACTAATTTCAAGCCTTCCGGAGTCAATACCTTTTCTGTCGGCGTAGTTGTTACGCCAAAAGATACAGTTTCAAGGCGATGTGTTTCTTTTTCGCCCATATCATGCAATGCAATTACATCATTAACCGCACCCAACGTAATAACAGTATCACCATTAACAAATGTTTCAATAACCTTGCCACCTTCTGGTGTTGCAATTTCAGTACCCGCTACAAAACAAAAACCTTTCATAAGTCCTCCAAAGAAACCGCCAGAACCTTGCTTAACCATAGTTTGTGCTGGTTGTGCTAGTCCATAGCGTAATGACATAAATCTGTTAAGTAAATCTTCTTGATCCGCGTTATTCAACTGGCTCATAGAGTAGTAATCCTTAGCCGGTTGAATAGCTGCGCTTTGTGTTGTTGCGCCTGTATTAATAGGGTTTTGCGCTAACCCTTCGCGTTGGCCTACTAAACCCGCTGCGGTGCCGGCGTTATTCATCTGATTTGCATAACCTTGGTTCATTAGATTTGCTTGATTAATGATGCCGTTTTGATTGTTATTATAGGTATTACCCCATAACCCCATTTTTGCACCGATGCCGCTTAAATTATTATTAAGCGCTTGCGTATTGAGTGCCGCCGCTTGGTTCAAATCGTTCGAATATTGTGCCGCAAGTGTGTTAGATGCGTTCTTGCTAATATCATTTAATGCATTATCTGTAATAGATGAATTCACAATGCCGCGACTTGCTAGGCCAGAAACTGCATTGCCTACGGTTGCCTGTAAATCATTGTTTAACGCTTGCCGTCTAGCATCTGCATAGGCCGTAGGTAATTGGCCGTTTGTAATATCGGCCATTGCATTTTGGTTTTGCAGTAAAGCGCCGTTGTATTCGTTAGCCAGTTGGCTTGCGCCGTTGTTCATACTATCAACGCTGGCCGCTAACTGATTTGCATACCGCGTGTTATCCGTCAAATTCTTGGCGCCGGCCGTTGTTACTAAGTTCTGTAACGCACCTATAGCATTTTGATTGCCACGGTTAGCGCCTAAATACGAATTATACATATTGCCGTATTCTGGTGTTATCACGTTATTCAAGGCCGCATCGCCCATACCTTGCAAGGTGTTGGCGCTTCGATTTGTGTTATTAATCCAATCCATTTGGCCTTGTAACAATTGCTTTTCGTCGGCCGTTGCCGTAGGTAGTTTTGCATCGATACTGCTTACCTTCGACTTTTTACCGCCGCCGCCAAATAATTGCAAGTCAAATTTAAACATGCTTTTCCTTTCTACAAAGTAGCTTCAAGGTGTTTACGCACCGTTTTCAGTACTTTGTAATTAAACCCATTATAGGTATAGTCCATAGTTGGAACGCGTTCCATGTTCCACTTTTTAATGAAACCGCGCACGCTTCGATGTGTTGCCGTTACAATTACATCAAGATCATTCATCTTCATTACTTCAACGATATATTTTCCTATTACTTTCATATCGCCGTATGTTTGCCAGATAGTAAAATATCGTTCGCCGTCATGTTCGTTGATAGTCCAGAATAGAAAACCCGCATTAGGGAACCATTTAAAGTAGTAGTTATATTTATCTTTGTAATTGTTGTTTTCATCGAAATAAAAACCTTCAAGACTAACACGTTCACCCGTGCGCCGTTCATAGTCTTTTATCATGCTTTCAAGGCTTTCAAGTTGCATCGTTAATCCCCTATCCGTTCAATCGTTACTTTATTCCAGTTAGAACCAGATACGACGTAATTATTAAATACACCACTTATAGAACACTCTAAACGCTTGTTATTCATAGAACCCGGAAAACTGATTGATACGGTTCTATTACCGCTATCATTAACATTGATATCCCAGTTGTTTCTATTGCTACCGTCAAGCGTTGCGCGATATCGCCCTTTCGGGAAAAACAAAGTTGTACTGTATCCGCTTTTATCACTTGCACGGCGTTCCCAATAAAAGCGCGCAAATTCTATGGCATCATATTGGATATAACGCGTCTGGCCGTTCACTTCGATTTTTAACGGTGTTGCATCGGTTCCATATCGTGCGTAGTAATCAACGCCGTTATATGTTACTGGTACCGCTTTACCATTTGTTACGGATCTATCTGTGTTAAGTCCGAAACGGTATATTTGACCGCCTTTTTCTAATACGATATTAGGCATATTATTCCACCTTTAACTTTGCGCCATTCGGGAATGTCAACGTATTGTTATTTTCAAACGTTGCGATACGTTGCCATTCGTTCATACCTTTGGTATTTGTATCAAAACGAATAAATGCCGCATTACTGTTAGCAAAATAAAGCTGAGTACCTAGTATGCGGTCTTGGCTTGTATACCATGGGAACATAGCACCAATACCCCAATAAGCAGTACCCCATATGCGGTAGTTATTTAATTCGCCAAATGTAAAGCCACTATAACCAGCCTTGTTGTTAGCAAGATAATCTAAATCAATCGAGTTATTGGAAAGGCCCGGAACCTTTAGCGTGCCCGTCATAGTATCGCCGGACTTCTTAACACATGCTTCCGCATTTGTTGCAGTATCGGCAGTTGTTGCATGTGTAGCATTATCTGCATTGACTGCGTGCGTTGCGTTGGCTACTGTATCCGTTTTGCGATAATATGCGCTACTTAATCCATTTACCGTATCCGTAATGGTTTTTAATGTGCGGCTTGGGTTATTTGTAAAACTAGCATCACCAGCAATCTTTTTAATAGCTTCCGCCATTTGGTTTAGAATGTCGGTTAATTCATACGCTTTACCGTCAACCGTACGCGTGCCGATTACGGCATCGGTCGCCGTGTTTAAGTATGGATCATAATATTTGATAGATTTTACACGCGTTGCATCTGTTACCGCCACGGCCACAATTACACGTAGAATGTTTTTCCAGTATGTGCCTGTGTACACATTCATTTTTTCGCTTGTAGTGTTGTAGTACATTTTATCCGTTGCCGCTGCTGGTGCATTTGGCTGGCGTAATGGTTCAAGTGTTGTACTGCCATAAGTAATGCCGCCAGATGCGGAGCGCTCGACGTACAAATACGATGTACTATTAGCCGGTAAGCTCCATGCGCTTTGCTTGCGTGTGATAGTTTGTATATAATCAACGGCGCCGTAATCGTTGAAACCGTCGGCGAATGACAATAGAACAGGCGTTTGACTGCCGTCAATCATTACGCTTAGGTTATCGCCGGTTAAGAATGAAAATTCACCATTGCTTACCTTACCACTTAATACGCGATTACGTAGGCCACCAGTACCACCACCGCCGCCAGTACCACCACCGCCGGCTTTGAGTTCGATTTGTTGCGCAACGTTCAATAATTCATCGCGGTTTTTCTTAATACTATCTTGTACAGTATCGCCCTGTGGCGTTATATCCAAAGGGTATTTTTCTTTATATGCCATGTTTAAACCTCTTCATACGTATAATCTAACTGGCGTAACGAAATAGCGCCCTTTTGAACATTGATTTTAAATTGTACATTACGATTTGCACCGCCGCCAATCTTATACGCCTTCGTGTACTCATTAATATTCATTAATGTTTTGGCTTCGTATAGCTTTTCATTCGCATAGTAGGTTTTTGTTGCTTTACTTGAAAAGTTAATCGGCTTAGGCTTCTTATTCGATATGCCAATAGTTCCATAACCGGGAATAAGATTATGCGTTACAAAATTATAGTTCATAATCAACACAAATTGACGTGTTGCCAATCTGTTGCCGCTGATAATTGATGTTTGGATTTGTTTCGTATCGTCGGTATCTATTGTTTCATCAAGAATACCAATCTTATTGCCGTATGCTATGTATACTTCTTTATCCACATTCACCGCATCATTGATGTTATGCGTGAATTTTCTTGATGTGAAAACCCCGCGCCCGTCCTCATATCGTGGCAAGTAGTGATATATAAATACCGTATCGCCGTTATATGGTTTAATCCAGATTTGTTTTCTACTGGATATATGCCATACTTCGCAATCTTTCGTTATGTACTTCAACAAATAAGAGTTGATATTCAATCCAGTTTCAAACGGTTGTATTTCTGCATAGGTATTTGTAGGCATGAAAGACATGAACCCTTGATTACCTAAATAATAGCTACGATCATCAACGCTCACCGTTGCACCACTACAATAACCGGTAGAGGATAAAGGATATACGGTTAAATTCTGCGCATCTGGCGTGCCAATGACTTGATACACGCGCCCGTATTCTTTGTATACAATAACTGCACGTGATAAGAAATCAATCGCAATGATGCTGCCTTGGTCTTTATACCCAACGTCTACATATTGCGCACTAGATGCATCGTTGCTGTTATGGATCCATGCGTTGTAGTCGCCAACTGCCGACCAATTCAACCTATGCGAATTAGTAGATGCAATCAGTACGCGCCCGGAATGACTCGATACTATATCACATGCCGGACTTTCAATAGTGGATAACTTACCAGCACCGGAAATGGCTTGCAATTTATCACCGCTGGCAATAAGAATATCACCGCCAAACGCATGATATCTCGGCCGTTCGGTACCATTTAATGTGCCTAATAGTGTATTGCCGCTAAAATCGGTTTCATACAAATTTCGGCCACTAGAAAAGTACCACTTGTTACGGTACACATCATGATATATCGTTTCTATTGGTAGTCCGAAATCATACAATACACGAATACCCGGAACAGTACGGAGTGCGTTGTCTGTTCTATCGAATTCGCATTGTTGCGCCTGTGTTAGCGCTTGCACGTCGATATTTTCCGGCGGGTTGCTCCAATCAAGGCCCAGCCGGAACCCGTTTGTAGTTGCCACCTGTTTAACGCCCATTATGCTATACCTCTTGCCGCCTTAATCTGTTCCGTTATGTAGTCAATGAATTGTTTATCATAAGCAGCATAATCAGTCATAAGTGATTTTTTCTTAACCATGAAAGATATAAGCTGCACTAAATACTGATGAAAGAATTCAGAGAATGGAATAGGGTCGTCTAAATCATCAACGTGATTTTTACGAACACTATAAAATACTTCTTTAACCGTTTGGCCGTCATACGTTTCAAATGTTCCGTTAATGATGCGGATAGGATAACCACTCTTAGGAACGAACCCCATAAAGTCGGACGGTACACCTTTTAGGTTGGGTATATCCATATTCTTAACTACTTCCCTATCCTTAATACTAACAAGAATAGTAGTTAGCCAATCAATAGCGGCGTTAATGTACTGGATATACTCTAATTGTTCGTCAAGTATTTCGTTTGACTCTACATTAACTAGAGTAATCAATTCGCTTACAACCATAACTCCAATACCCTTCCGCAATTACGCTTTCATTATTCCCCAAACCTTCATTAATCGATTGCAACGCATTAACCATATTCGCCGTTACGCCGGAAATATCAAGGTTCATAACCCTATATACGATGTAATCAACTAATAACGTTTCTAATTCTGCCGGTAGTCCGCTTTCATCAGCTAGCTTCTTATATCCAGCAGTCTTTATATAATCAACGGTGATTTTCTGCTCATGATCTGCATCAAATACTATCGTTTGTAAATTCAATACATGATAGGCCTGTACGTCCGCATCATCGGCTTTTACATTTAACACGCTGATACATTGACCGGGCAGCGTAATCCGTCCGGTGCCGTTATCTTCGTGCGTTGCCTGTGCCAAACTAGGGCAGTACTGACC
>OODN01000308.1_pt1 | contig 33887 bp, 35 predicted proteins | sample 1671651 | NCBI WGS metagenome assembly OODN01 (sample SAMN06348178, study PRJEB24527) | human gut metagenome | biome: human gut; feature: ankylosing spondylitis patient; material: feces | host: Homo sapiens | place: China | collected 2015-10 | reverse complement strand
ATAACAAGAGCCTTGAAGAATCTATTTACGAACTTTTTTAAGTTCGACTACTATATATTATTCATCGATAAATTTTAAATATTAAAAATACTCATATCCATTGGATATGAGTATTTTTAATATTTAAGACAAATCACTGTAATAATACATACAATTAGTCCATTTATTTTTTTATTCTACTTAATGTAACAACTGCCTCAGCTCTTGTTATATTATTCTTCGGTCTAAATGTATTATCAGAATATCCATTCATATATCCTTGCTCTAATACACCTTCTACTGAATTCTTTGCCCAAGTAGACACATTTGTAGCATCTTTGTATTTATTTAATTTATCATAATTATCATCTTCTATTTTTTTGTAGTTAGATATTATTTTTGCTGCTTGTTCTCTTGTTATTGGCTCATTTGGTTTAAATGTATTATCAGGATATCCATTTATCACTCCATAAGTAACAGCTATGTCTATTTCATCTTTTGCCCAATGTGTAGACGTATCCTTAAATGTTTTACCACTTTTTTTATTCAATCCAAAGTACTTATTGAATATTTTTATAAATTCAGCTCTCGTTATAGAGTTATTTGGTCTAAATGTATTATCTTGGTATCCATTTATATATCCATTACTTATAAAATCTGTGATAGTTGACTCTGCCCAATGTTTATTTATATCATTAATTGCTATAGGATTTTTTACTGTCACATTACATGTTGCCACCTTAGTTCCATCTTTTGTTTTTACCGTTATTGTTGCACTTCCTGATGATACACCTGTTACTTTTCCTGTTGTATCTACCGTAGCTACGTTTGTATTGCTACTTGTCCATTCCACATCTTTATTTGTTGCATTACTTGGACTTATTGTTGCTACTAAACTTTCACTAGCTCCCGTTACTAAATTCAGTGCTGTTTTGTTTAAAGTAACTCCAGTTATTGGTATTACCGAGTTTTTTACTGTAACATTACATGTTGCTATTTTAGCTCCATCTTTTGTTTTTACCGTTATTATTGCACTTCCTGTTGATATAGCTTTTACTTTTCCTGTTGTATCTACTGTAGCTACATTTGTATTGCTACTTGTCCATTCCACATTTTTATTTGTTGCATTACTTGGACTTATTGTTGCTACTAAACTTTCACTAGCTCCCGTTACTAAATTCAGTGCTGTTTTGTTTAAAGTAACTCCTGTTACTGATATTACTGGATTTTTTACTGTAACATTACATGTTGCTACTTTAGATCCATCTTTCGTTTTTACCGTTATTGTTGCACTTCCTGCTGATACACCTGTTACTTTTCCTGTTGTATCTACCGTAGCTACGTTTGTATTGCTACTTGTCCATTCCACATCTTTATTTGTTGCATTACTTGGACTTATTGTTGCTACTAAACTTTCACTAGCTCCCGTTACTAAATTCAGTGCTGTTTTGTTTAAAGTAACTCCAGTTATTGGTATTACCGAGTTTTTTACTGTAACATTACATGTTGCTATTTTAGCTCCATCTTTTGTTTTTACCGTTATTGTTGCACTTCCTGCTGATACACCTGTTACTTTTCCTGTTGTATCTACCGTAGCTACGTTTGTATTGCTACTTGTCCATTCCACATCTTTATTTGTTGCATTACTTGGACTTATTGTTGCTACTAAACTTTCACTAGCTCCTATTGTTAAATTCAGAGCTGTTTTGTTCAAGGTAATACCTGAAACTCCAACTATTTGTCCTGTATTTGATTTTTCTAATTGTCTCGATTTAATTAATAATTTTTTTGATGCAGTTGGATTAATTGCAACATACGCTTTATTATTACTTATTTTAAAATCAAGTTTACTTAAATTCTCGTCTGATACATTTAATCCTTCTTGTACCCATTTATCACCATTAATTTTTTTAACTATTGAACAACCCTTTACACTGTCAACATAAGCTACATACGGTATTTTACCATTAACATCTATAAGTAAATTTGTTACTTCACTTCCACCAACATCTTCTCCAAGTTTAGTCCATTTGTTATTTTCATAAACATGAACTTGCGAAGAGTTTGTTCCATTTACAAAAGTAGTTGCAAGGTATAATTTTTTATCAGTTACCTCAATAACAGCTCTTGATGCTGATAAATTTATCCCCTCTATATTTTTCCAAGTATTATTTTCATACTTCTGTATGAAAACTTTATTATTCTGTAAAAAATCTGTATATGACACATATACATTTCCGTTACTCTCACTTAAAGAAGGTTCTACTACATACCCTGTATGTATATTGTTTCCAATGCATTCAAACTTATTTGTATTTGAATTTAATTTAAATACTTTTAAATACGCCTTACCTTCATTCATAAATGTTGTCTTACCATTTGTAATTGCAATATATACTCCATTATTAGTTGCAATCATATCTGAATACTGACTTAAATCGCTTGTTAGAGTTTGCACAGTTTCCCATTTATTATTCGTAAATTTTGCAACTATACTTTTATAAGCAGAATCATGATATAAAACATATGGTGTATCATTGTACACTGTAATTGTTGGGTTATTTCCTTTATTATTTATTATACTATCTCCTAAACTAACCCAATTTGAACCATCAAACATCTTAGCTTTTAACTTATTATCCTCATTATATACTGTATAAACTTTATCTCCAACTACATCCATATCAATATCATTGTTTGTTCTATTTGATACTTCTTTATTTCCTACTACATCCCATATATCTAGATTTGATGTATCTGTAAATTTAACATCAAAAGTGATTTCTTCTCCTGCATTTGAAACATTCTCTATAACTATTCCACTATTTTGCCCGTTAGAATAAGTTATTGCTTTGTCACTTATTTTTTTACTAAAATCAGAACTACCATAAGTTGTTCTTCCAGATTCTTTAGATAAGAAAGCTTCTGATAATTTTCCATTACCATCACCTTCTCCTGTCTCACCTGGTCTAAATACATAAATATAATCTTTGTTACCATGATAGTTCGAAGTTTCTTCTGTATTTACTCTATAAATTATTAAGCCACTACCTGGTATTTTTTCATCAAGCTGATCTTTATATGGTGTTCCAGCTTTTCTATACTCAACAACAAAAAACTCTTTTTCTGAAATAGGAGTTTTTAAAATTAAAGCTTGATTATCACCTGAATTACTTGAAGGCTTTAATGTGTATGTTCCATTTTGAGTTATAGTATCTATTGATATCCATCCAGATATGGCACTTCTTAAATAAGATAATGGGTACTGAACAAATGATGAAACACTAGCCATTATGTCCCATCCTCCAACTGGTGCACCAGTTCCTCTTGAACGATATAAATCTGGGTAACCTATTGAGTGCATAAATTCATGTATAAGTACTCCTCTTTCCCTTAATACAGAGTCAATCAAACCATATGAGTTATGTATATTGTAGTTATTTACTTTTTTACCGTTTACTTCTGTTGCACCATTATGATTAGCTTTATGTGCCCAAAGCACATCACCATCTTCACCCTTTTTTGCACCAAAAATAAATATAACATTATCAACATATCCATCATTATTCATATCAATATTGTAACTTGGGTCTACAGGAACATTTTCAAGTACATTTGATATTAATTCAGTTTCGTTACTATTGTTATAGTAACTTCTATTATTCGGTAATCTATATGGTGTTATTTTTCCATTTTGTTCTTGTGGAAAGTAATTATGCACATTCATTTGATTATAAGATATAATTTTTATATAGTTACTTAATGAAGTATCCTTATTTCCATCAAACATATCTTTAACCTTATCAACTTTGCCATCCATAAAATTTGAATTGCTATCTTTAAAATCAACAAAATAAACTACATTTGCAATATGCTCAGTAGGTTTATTCAAAACAGCTGCATTTGCTGTTATACTTACATCTAAGCACATAATTAATGCTAAAAAAAGCGCCATTATTCTTTTTATCACCTTTAATATTCCTCCAATATATTTTTTATTATAAGTACTATAAATAATAAATTTTTAATTTATTTTCTAATATTATATATTAAATAATATAGTTTTTTCAATGATATTGTAGGTTATTTTGTCGAATTTTGTAGTTTGTTTTTAAAAATAGTAACATAATCTATCATTTTAATATATTTTCAATTAAATAATAAAAACTCCTAAAAGTAAATTTACTTATAAGTACCTTTCATTATCTAAAATTTATATCAAAAGGCTATATTAAAAACAACGTAATTCTAATTAAAGTATGCAATTTATAAATTGTTAAAATAAAAAAATTGCTTTATTAATGTCCCTCAAAATGTTCATCAGAAGGAAAATTTAACAGCATTTTATAATACTTAGTTTGACAAACTTAAGGAAGATACTCTAAATGACTAGTAATTCATCATGTACTTTTTAGCTTAATTCTTACTATATTTAATCTTAACTTTCTAATTTATATTTCATATTTTATGTCTTTATAAAATCAATTTATTGCAATAAAAAAACACATTGATAAAATTATCAATGTGTTTTTCGTGGATTTCAATGGTGGAGACGATTCACAAGAATCATACCCACAATTAACTTATACTCAACTTTATAATAAATGCCTAATAAAACTTCACATTCATTTATAGCTTATTTAAAATGCTATACGTCTAGCATTACAATAAATATACTCTAGCTATACTAAGTATATGTATAATCTATCTGAATATATCACACTTTAGTATTAATCATTAACGAAACCTCTGCACCAACTTTGTCTTCTCTATTTTTTAAGATTACAAAACCACCATGCTTTTTAGCTACGGATTCTGCAATATACAATCCCATACCATAATGTTCTCCAACTTTTCTTTCATTTGCTTCCATATAAAATTGACTTGTGGCATTTTTGAGTCCACCCTCAGTAAATCCTCTACCAGAATCCCTTATAGTAAATATAAACATACCTTCCTTCTCACTTACTACAAACTCAATCTCACTTTTTGTAGGTGAATAGTCAACTGCATTTGACATTATGTTTACAATAGCTCTCATTAAGAGTTCTTTATTCCCTATAATTATTTTTGTTTTATAACTCATCTTATTAGAAACTGCTATGCTTTTTAATGAACACAATGCGTAAAGTTCACATTTTAATTCTTCTACAAATTTATCTATGTCAATAGCTTCTTTAGTTTCATTTTTTTCTAAAGGTGATTTTGATATATCAATTAATATAGATATATATTTTTCAACTTTATCTGCATTATTAATAATGTAGTCTGTAAACTCCCTATCCTCTTGACATAGTTGACTCTCCTTTAAAAGTTCTGCATTTCCTTTTATTATAGTTATTGGTGTTTTTATATCATGAGCTAGAGCACATATTTGATTTTTCTTTTCCTTTTCCATATGCCACTGCATCATTAACGATTCTTTTAAGGCTATTTTCATATTTGAAATGGAAATTAATACTTCATTAAATTCTTTCACATCACTATTTTTCACTTCAAAATCTAAGTCTTGATTCATTATTTTCTCAGTTGATAATTTAAGAGGATACAATTCTTTTTTTAATTTTTTACCAAACTGTATTGCTATGATAAGTGCTATAAATATAAATCCTGTTAAAAATACAACTATTAATAGTTTTTCTGGGTATGGTATTAAGTCATGCAGTATCCTTGATGTAAAGTGTGCTTTAATATCATATCCAATTATACAAGTTCCATCTTTAAAGATTATTTTATCGTAAACATATTTACTGCTGAATTTTTCCCCATTTAAATATTTATTTATATTCTTTGTTTCATCTTCATTAGTGTTTGCTTTAACCACTTTATTTTTATTATCAAAAAAAATGTAATTACTTGAATAAGGTATTTTACTTGAATCAAACTTCAAACCTTGCTTTGCTTCTAGTTTTAATTTTTCTACTTGATTTTCCATATAGTTAGCAGGCTTTATTATATCCTTATTAACAGAAATATTAATAAAAGCTACTAATGAAAAAATCCATATTATGCTTAAAATACAAAAACTAATCAAGTATCCTAAAAATATCATGTACAGACTTTTTCCTCTTTTTATATCCATTTGTATCCTATCCCCCAAACTGTTGTGATGGGGCTTTCTATATACTTAGTAAGCTTGGCACGTATATTTTTTATATGTTCTCTAATGCAGCTACTGTCACTATCTTTATCAAATCCATAAACTTCTATAAAAATTTGTTCTAATGTGAAAACTTGTCCCTTGTGTCTTGCTAAATACTCACAAATTTTATATTCACCTTTTGTAAGTAGTATTTTTTCATCATTAAAATATATTTCTTTTGATTTCAAGTTAAATTTTAATTCATTTGTTGATAAAACTTGTTGTTTTTCTCTATGTTCTCTTCTGAGATGAGCCTCTACTCTTGCCCTTAATTCCAAAATACTAAAAGGCTTTTTTATATAATCATCTGCACCTATAGAAAATCCTTCTAGTATATCTTCCTCCATCGTTTTGGCAGTTATGAAAATTATTGGACAATCAACTTCATCTCGAATATATCTACATAAAGTAAATCCATCTACGGTTGGCATCATTACATCTAATAGTATTAAATCAAATTTATTAAGTTCTTCTTTACTAATATCTATTGCATTATTTCTTACAGTAACTGCGTATCCCTGCTTTTTCAATGCACTTTTTATCAAATTACAAATCTCAATCTCATCATCAACTACTAAAATATTTATACTATTCATAAATACTCCTTGCTCTAATAATTTTCTCTGTTCCCTTCCCAATGATTACTAAATATTAATTGTGAAATAAAAGTTATAGCTATAAATATTATCATTATAAATATACCTTGTATTATCTCACTATTTTGAATTAATATATTTTCCTTATACAATATAAAGTAAGAAGATAATCTCATTGAATATGCCCAAGGTATCACTTGCCATATTCCATCTCCTAAACCAGTTAACATCAGTGCTGAAATAAGGCTTCCAATTATTCCAATTCCAATTGATGCACCTTTGCCAAAATAAAATACTACTAAATATTGTATCATATATAAAAGTATGTTACTTGAGAATACTATCAAAGTTTCTTTATAATAAAAACTTATCTCTATAGAGTCATTTCCCATAATATAAAACATAATTCCAAAACCTAATATTGCTATAAGTGTTGATACTAACCCTAAAATAATTATTGATATTAACTTGCTAAAATGGGGAAGGTATTTTTTATTCGGAGTAGTTAAAAAGTATTGAAATCCTCCACATTCTTCTTGTTCATATACCATATTCAATATAATAGATATTATTAAAGGAAATGACATTGAAATAATTTGAATATATGAAATAACTTTATCCAATTCATTCCATGGAGAAACTGAATAGTACGATAAAAAAGGTATCATAGCTAACACTGGAATAATAAAATGCACTTTAATTATTTTTGAATGATAAAATTTATAGAAATCTATCTTTATATAATTTATAAAACTTGGCATAGTTAAACCTCCTGTTTTTCAAACCATTTTGCAGTTAAATATGACGTGACAATATAAAGTGTAATAGTTACTAATACACCTATTAATATAACTTTTATATCAAATGGATAAGCTCCAGCCTCAACAGATAAACCATTTGGCATAACTCTTATTATATAGCACATAAGTTTTGATGGTATCGCAAATGGAATCCACCATATTGGTGTTAACGCTAATAGTATGCCACCAAGAAAATTGCATAAAATACTAATAATTATAGTAAATCCAGTACTAAATTTCATGGTTAAGTACATCAGTACCGGTATTTGCCACGAGAACGTTATAAATAATATTGTAGATGCTAATAAACTATTTTGAACTTGAATAGCAGTTTCAAATATAAATCCCATAATTGTTATTACTACGAAAAACACTAAACAACTTAACCCTAAATACATAGTACTGATAATAATTTTAGAATACCAAATTTTTTGTTTATCCACTATAACACTAAATAATCCATTGAATTTTCTTTTCCTATCATTAGATATAATAAATGAACATATCATAGTAAAACTTCCTGGTAATATCAATGTATACCACCAGTTATACGCACTTTTTTGTATATAGTATCCTCCCATTAATACAAAAGCTATTGCTATACTTACTAATGGAGCTAAATATATTAATTTTTTTTGAAAAGTATGCTTTTGTTTTAAGTGCTCTGATTGTAGTATTTTATTCATATTTAGTACCTGCCTTTTTAACAACTTCTAAAAATAACTTTTCTAAATCTATATCCTCTTGAACCTTTTCTTGATACCAAAGTTGACCATTTGCAATTATTCCTATATAATCTGCAATTTGCTCTACTTCAGATAAAATGTGGCTAGATATGATTACTGTTATTCCTTTTTTGGGAAATGATTTAATTAATTCTCTTAAATCTCCTATGCCTATTGGGTCTAATCCATTGGTAGGCTCATCTAAGATTAATAGTTTTGGATTATTTAATAAAGCTATTGCAATTCCTAGTCTTTGTTTCATTCCCATTGAAAATTTGCCTGCTTTTTTGTTTCCTGTATTTGTAAGGTTAACAATTTCTAGAACGTCTTCAATTCTTGAATCTGGTAAGTTGTATAATAGTGTACGTACTTTTAGATTTTCTCTTGCGGTTAGGTTTTCATATATTGGCGATTGCTCTATAAGTGAACCTATTTCTAATAAGTCATTTCTTGACCATGGTTTTTCTTTGTATATTATTTCTCCTGATGTAGGATTTATCATTCCTGTAAGCATTTTAAGTAATGTTGATTTTCCAGCTCCATTTGGGCCTAGTAATCCATATATTGAATTCTTTGGTACTAGTAAAGATATATCTTTATTTACTTCTTGTTTTTTATAGCTTTTATTTAAATTTTTTGTCTGTATCATATATTTCATAAAAAAACATCCCTTCTACTTTTTGATTTAATAAAAGTATAAAGAATGTTTATAAGGATTTTATAAGGATTAGTATTTTTTATACTATAAATAAAAAAACACATTGACTATTATATCAATGTGTTTTTCGTGGATTTCAATGGTGGAGACGAATCGCAGGAATAATACCCACGATTAGTTATCTGCTCTAATTTAAAACTTAAAACCAAAAAGACTTGAAGTTTCATCTTTATCACTTAGTTCTACCGCAACATTACATCTTTGTGATAACTCATATTTTTTTCCTTCTAATACAGGTAAGTCACTCTCTATGAGTGTTAATATGTATTGTATATTATATTTATCACATAGATTTTGAATTAAATCTAGATAATTTTTTTGTTTTCTAGGATCTAATGTTTCTAAGCATCCATCATGATATATAAATTTAATAAATGATTTATCTGAATAATTAGTTATTATCGCTAAATCAAAACAAGCACAAAGAATCTTTTTATATGAATAACCATCACCTTCTGCTGTAAGCTCATTTTCAGCATTATATATTTCAGATTTAAACTCTACATTTCCATTCCTATTTTCTCCTATAGATAGTAACCCTGGTTTATCAATTATCATTTCTACATATTTTGAAAATGACTTTCTTATTTCTAAATATAATTGATTTTGTTCATCTATTTGATTCCTTATCTTCTTCTTTAATTCTTCAATATTAGATTTAATATTATTTAATTGACTTATCTCATCTTCTATAATTACATATTCTGAGATTTTATTTTTATATCTTTCTAAATCCTTTTCTATATTAATTAATGCTATTTCAAAGTTTTTATACTTTTTAAATGTATCAGTTTCAGTAAGAATCTCTAACATTTCTTCTCTTTTTGTATTTAAATCTCTTAGTCTCTCTTGAGTATTATCTAGTTCTTCTTTTTTATTTTCCAAGCTTTCTAATACATACTTGTTTCTATCTGTTGTTATAGCTTTATTGAATTCTATTAATTCTTCATATGATTTAGTAAGTTGCTCTGAAAAATATATATTAACTTCCTTAAATATTTTTAACGTAGATTTTAAATCAAATGTAACCTCATTTTCTATAGATTCTTCCAAGTCTTTTATTTCCATTTCTAATCTATATCTTCTAGAATTTAATTTTGAAATTTCATCTTCTATTTCATAAACTAATTCTTTATCTATCTTTTTTTCATTTATATAAAAATCAAACTTTGATAATGATTCTTCTATTTTTAATTTTTCCATTTCCTTAATTTGAATCAAACCTTTGATTTTATCAATTTCATTTATATTAATTTGTAAACTATTTTTTAATTTTTCTACGTAGCTAGATTTATTTTCATACTCTTTATCTAACTCATATTTTTTCTCTACATTAAGGCTTTCAAATCCTAAAATATTAAATAATAATGGCTTCCAGTCTGCATCTCCCCCAGCAAATTTACTTAAATGAAATTCATCCCCATAATCTTTTTGTGTTCTTAAGAAATAATTTAAATAATTTCTAAAAGAATACTTTTTTAATACATTAAAATCTAAAATTTTATCTAATATATTTTTTGGGTTTTTATCAGGATCTTTTGAGCTTAGTGGTAAATCTGTATAATCCCATTCTGTTTCATTTACTAAGCAATTATTTTCTATATCAGTTATCTTAAAGCTTATTTTTGTATTAGTTTTAACAGCTCTTTTTATAGTTAAATATTTTCCATTGTCCAATTCTATTTCTAAGAAAAATACATGATTTATAAATTGATTCCTTTTTAAATAACTATTAGACTTAATTTGTTTTAATAACATAAAATCTATCAATTCAATTAAGCTTGATTTTCCTAAATTATGACTATCTTTGTCTAATATAGCTTCATCATATATTCTACCTAAAATCACATTAAATCCTCTTCCAAATTTGACTTCTTTAAATCTAGAATCATTTGAATATAACTTAACTAATTTCATCTTATCAACTCCAAACTATCTGTACTAGGGGAATATTTTAAAACTCCAAGTAAAAACAAGAAGTCTATAGCTGGAAGTAGCTTATATTCAAATCCTTCATCATAGATATTTTTTAAAATTTCATATAAATCATTATATTTTATACTATTTCTTTGTAATAATATCTTTGTTATCTCTCCAGATATATTTATTATACAGCTATCTAAATCTAGGAATTTATTTGGCTTTATCATCTTATTCCCCTCCTTTACTTAAAATGTTATTTAATACCTATATCACAGTTGTAGTACATAAAGTGTAAGAAAAGTAATACTTTTTTACGTATTTTAATAAAAGATTTATCATCCCTTTGTGCATCTACAACATATTGGTATAATTTAGTTATTATTTTTTCAAATGAATCTACAGAGTTAATATGAGTCAAAACTATATTCTGTAAATCTGTAACAGTATTCTCGTACATTTCAACGTATTCTTCATTTCTTGGATCTTTAAGAAATGCTCTGATTTTACCAAATTGAGGTAAACTCTTTTCATTAATTTCATTGAAATACGTTTGAGATAATTTATTCTTTCTATTTTTATCTTCTATATCAATTGACTTTAAATCTGTATACATAGGTGGTGATATATCATCCTTACATTTATTGAAAAATATAATTACGTCCTTTATCTCATCTTCATAGAATGTTATATTTTCAATATCACTTATACTAAAATTAAAACTATAATTATTTACATTATTATCTCTACCAGCTTGATTTATTTGTCCACTTGAAGAAGTTGCATTTTGATTTATATTACTTCTTCCTAACATTATTATCTCTCCCAGATTGATTTATATCCCCAGTAAAGCTTATTCCATTTTGGTTTATATTATTCTTATTGTTAGAATCTTTGTTAGTTTTTCTAAATTTAAATATAAATGATGTTGCTGCAAGTATTGATAACACAGCAATAATTATTTTAGCAATATCTTGTCCGTTCATAAAAGCATTCCTTTCTATTATGCATCATTTGCAAAAATAATTATACCATATCATTTGCATTTTATTTTATTTATTTATGTTTTAATATAGAAAATCCTCTATATTTTTCAATTTAATTCATCCTTATACATTTAGTTTATCTATTACTTAATACATCCCTTAATTCAATAGCTTTTAAATCATAAATTATATTATCATCATCAAAAGAAAAGACCACATTGAATACAACTTCAATGTGGTCTTTATATACAATTACTTCCTTTATATAATCTCCTATAAACTTCTTACATTCTGGCAAATTCCTAGTTAAAACAAAATCTTTAAACTTCCCAAACATACTTCTAATTTGATCTTCTGTTATATCTACAGATACTACATCATCACTTTCTACAGATAATTCATTTATTTTTAATTCTAAATTTAGCTTTACTTTCTCTAATTCATCCAACTTATTTTTAAGTACATTATTTACTATGCCACTCATTATAGCATTAAGTATATTTTCAATTTCCTTATTTACTTTCTCTAGTTTATTTCTAAGGTTAGTTAACATTTCATGATTATCATTAGATTTAGTTTTTAGTCTTTCATTTAGTGCCTTACTCAATACTGGTATAGCTTCATCATTTAATACATGCTTTTCTAACTCTGTAAGTACAAATTCTTCTAAATAATCTCTCTTTATCTCTTTATTCTTACAATCTCTCTTTTGTTTCCTACATCCACATCTATATGAAATGTAGTCATTTCCATATTTATCTTTCCTTCTATTTCCTTGCATTGCATGTCCACATTCACCACATCTTATTAAACCTGTAAGTAGATATAGTGTTGTAGCCTTATGAGATCCTGGTGCTTTCTTTCTCTTTTGCATCATCTCTTGTGCTTGTAAAAATACTTCTCTATCTATTATTTGTGGCATTCCACCTTCTACTTTTATGATTTCATCATCACTTTTTTGCTTATGACCATTCCTTTTTCCATTAACCCCTTTTCTTTGTGTTTTATTAAATACATATACACCTGTGTATTTTTCATTGCTTAATATACCATGCAAACTGTTCTTTCCAAACTTATTACCTCTCTTTGTTTTATATCCTAAATCATTTAGTTTATCAATAATATTACTATACGAATATCCATTAACATACATATCAAATATGATTTTAACAGCTTGAGCTTCTTCTTCATTTACTAAATATGTTTTATCAAACGCAACATCATAACCTAAAGGTGCATCTCCCCCATTATGTAGGGCTTTTAGGGCATTCTCTTTTTGACCCTTAGCCACTTCCCTTGCTAAATTTGCAGAATAATACTGCGCCATACCTTCAATAACTGACTCTAATATCAAACTTTCAGGTGAATTGTCCAAATTTTCTAACACACTTACTACTCTTATTCCTTTTACTTTTAACTTTTGCTTATACATTGCTGAGTCATATTTATCTCTAGAAAATCTATCTAGCTTATGAACTATTACCATTGATATGCCTGTGTTATCTGCTTCACAGTATTTAATCATCTCTTGAAATGCAGGACGTTTGTCAGAAGTGGCTGATTTAGCACGATCAATAAACTTGTTAACTATTTTTATATCATTCTTATCTGCATACTCTTCTATTGCTCTTATTTGTGCATCTATTGATTCATCCATTATATTTATCTATAAACGCTACTTCATAGATGTCATCGAATTATTGACGACCTCATACTTTCATATGAGTGTAGACTATTTCTTCACCTTCATCATTACATGTTAAGGGCGACCCATTTCCATTACCAATCACTTGTAATGTACTCTCTTACGAGATAGTCGTTTGACCTTTTCCTATTCGGAACTTGGCGACCAAACATCCATTGTTATAGTACTTAGGCTCTAACCATATACCATCCTTACTGTTATTTCTGAGTTTCCTCACTTTCATATAAACATATTTCATCTTATATTGTAGTCGTAAGGCTTTAGGAGTTACTGGTTTTAAGGTCGTGTCCTATTAATATTTCTACTAATACGGGGCTAACTTACCCTTTGGTTATCACTTGAAAATCTTGCGTATACTACTGCTTTTATCATTGTTCAATATCTCCTCTAGTTTTATTTATATTAAGTCGCTAAAAATTTCTTCTAATATGTTTTAGCTCTTTCTATTATGAGATGGCAGAACTACTACCATCTCATTAAATTATTAATTTAAATTTTTAGTTCTCTATAAACATTCACCTTGCCAACTAAATAACTCTTTTGTAAATTTTATATCACTTAAAGTTTTACAATCTCCATGAATTTCAATACATTCATTAATGTCATCCCAAAATTCATAAAAACTAAATTCTACTCCATCTATATTTATTGTTTCTAAGTACTCTACAAAATCTATTAGTAGTTTTAAATAATCGACCCAAGTTTTAAAATGAAATCTTTCATTTGGACAAAACTGCATTACACACCTATCATCTAAATCATCTATATACTTTGGTCTTATATCTAATTTTTGAATAATATCTTCTAAGCTATCTACTTTTGAATCATCATATATTACCAAAGCATCAATAGTAGGAAATGAATATCCTCTATACATAAAGTACTTTTCTTCTATATATTGATTACAAAAACTTTTTACTATTAATTTTTTACTATTACCCATAGGTGTACTGATATCTATATTTAGCTCTTTTATAATTGTTTCTTCATCATTTTTATTTAATTCCTTATACTTTTTTTCTAATATATACTTTTCAGGTTCTTGTAAATAACTTTTATATCTGTTCTTACAAACTTCTATATTCGTTAATTTTGAATCTCTTTTTCCATTTTCATCTGTGCAATGTATTATTTCTCCATATCCTTTCATTCCCAAGAAATCTTCTGATGATAGCTCATTTTTATTAAGTAATTTCATAGATTTATCTATTATTTCATTTACTAACAAGTCATTTTCTAAATCTTTTACACTGCATACCTTACTGTAATATGATTGTTTTACTGTACTCTCAGTTAATATATATCTAATAGGAAAACCAATTTCATACTCTATTTGATTAATTATTTTATTATAATATCCTTTTATCCATCTATCTAACTGAATTTCTACTTTTCCTTCTGGATTTAAGCTACTTATTTCTTTAGAGAATATAACATCTCCATCACTAGTTCCTAGATTTACTTTTAAAGTCTCTATTCTATTTTGAGCTTCATATTCTTCTATCTGTTCTATCATATTATCTATCTCGTAATTATTCATATTGTTATTCACTCCTATTTTTATTTGCATTATCCTAAAATTTTAATTAAAACTAATCTGATTACTACACATTATTTCTGAATATTTTTTACTGTAAGATAATAGAAATCTATTATCTTACAAATTTTCTAGTTTAAAATTTCAGTCATTCTTACTAATACATCTACTATACCTTTATTAACATAACTACATTTTCTTTCTCCCCCTTCAATGTTAGAATACTTAATCTTACTATAATCTTTTGAATATAAATCTTTCCTTTTAATCTCCACCTTATGATATGTCCTCATGCTTATGTCCTTCCTATATATAATATCTATCTGTAATTTTGTTCGTTTCATCGTTATATTCTTATAAAATAATCAATTCTCATTTGTCATATATATTAACTTTATTTACATCACTCATTATCAATATATAATCATTAGTAATTAATAATAAGTGATTGATTTTTATGCAATAAATACTACTTTATTTACTATACTTAATTATTTAATTCAATCATTAGTACCTTATCTTCATCGTATACATCTATTCGATTAGTATCAAATATATCTTTGCTAAACTTAACATCTGATAATATCATTGATCCTTTACTTATTAATTCTGGATCATCATCAAAATCTCCATCATAACATAACTTAAATTCCTTATATTCTTCAATAAAATCTATAAAACTTAACACTAACTTTAAATAATCTATATAACTTTTAAAATGAAAGTACTCTTTTGGCCTAAATTCTAATGTGAGTTCATTTCCATCTATCCATATAGAACTTGGCTTTATCGGTAATGCTAAAATATCTTCAATTATATCTTCTTTCTTGTGTTTATTTTTGTACTTATTAATATCCTTTCTTGCAGATATTTTATAAAATGTCATACCTAACTCTTCGTAATGGTCTCTTCTAACTTCATCATTATAAAATGACTTTATTATTTCTAACCTCTTTTTGTAATAAGGTGATTTTTTATTTAAATTTAAGCTTTTTATAAATTCTTGTTCTGGTATTCTTTTAACATCCTCATCAAAGTTTGATATTAATCCATTTATCTCTAAATTATTATTTAACATTTTAACATTCTCCTTATTTTTATTTTATTTTATAATTAAACTGCTTTGTAATCTTTAAGTCTTACATATCTAACTCCATTTTTACCTATAGAGTCACTTATTGTTCCTTTTACTGATTTATTCATTATTTCTTTAGCTGAAAATCCTACATTAGGATCTATGTCTTTTCCTGTAGTAGCTTTGTAGAGCTTAGCTATATTACCTAACTCATTCAATGTTACTTGCTCTTTTTGTACAATAATTTCTCCTGTTTGACATTTAAATGTTATATTGACTAAATGTGCATTCTTGTTATCAAACCATATTTGATTATGCATAGAATCTATACCTACTATTTCTGCTATTACACTAGCCCCTGCCTTAAGATTATTGTTTGGTGTATTTATTGGTGCAAAATAAAACATAATATTCAATCTCCTTTAATAAATTATCTTAATATTGATGCATTCTTAACATCATAAATTTCAATATTTTCATCTATATATTTGCTTCTTGCTTTAATTTTACAAGTCTTACCTAAAAGTGCTTTTCTTAAATCAATACCATTTACATTAGGAATAATCCCTAATGTTGCTAGAAACAATTCCTTTAATTTTTTATTTTTAACTATGGGCTTATCACCGTTACAGGTATAAGTGGCTTCTAATATATGCTCTGATTCATCTTCAACCACTTTAAATGTAAATATTAGTTCACTATTTTGTATGCCATTTTGAGATTTCACTAATATCCTATCAATCTTATACAATTCTGCATCATAATATTTTCCTTCTTCTAGCGTTATTTCTCCATAATCAACTATAATTTTTTCATTTTCCAAATCTAAATCATCAGTCTGATATTCACTTCCTATAGAAACTATTGGTTTTCTCATTTCTATTACTCCTTATAATTTACTAAATTTAAGTTTTTCTTATATAAGTGAACTAGTCTAATTCGTTCCTTATTTTTAGTTATTGAGTCATATACTAATTTTTTAGGTTTTAATTGCCCCTCTTCTGTCTTTATATAATTCTTATCTCTAAGCATTTTTAATAAAGTATTTACTGATACCGATATAGATTGTCCCTTTCCTTTTAAAAAAGTTTCAACCTCAGCATACATTGTGGAGTCATATAAATATAAAAACTCTTTGTCATAATATCCTATAAACTTACCTGCATAATTACTTATTATTTGGTTATTATCCTTTTGTTTCTTAACAGGCAACAAGCATAATTTTCCTAAGTTTATCATCTCTTCTAATGCATCTATAAACATTAGCTCAACTTCTTGATTCCTATATAAAGCTTCTTGATTTTTCAGTATATTTTTGATTACTTGCTCATTTGATAATCTTAACTCTTCAATTTCATCATCACATATGAACATGTATTCATATAAAAAAGTTAGTAGTAGTTCAAATGATATACTTAACCATATAACTGCATCATTTATTCTTCCATGTGTTGTTTCTTCTTTGTATTTAATTTTTAATTCATCAAACTTTTCATCAATAAAACTCTGTACTAGCTCAACATTTTTAGATATCCAATCTATATATATTGCCATAGCTTCTGCAAGTTTTTTATGCTCCTTTTGTAATTTACTTAGTATATCTAAATTTATATCCTCTCTTTTTATTTCTACCCCTATATATCTTGCAGTACTAGATGCACCTTTTGGTAAATCTTCTCCCGTTACAATAGCCATTCCTCTTGGCTTATATGTCTTATTCAATGTTGTATCTGCTCTCATTCTAGATCTACCCACTCTATCACCATACATTCTTAGTATACGTTCTGCTGTTGAAGCTAATTTTCTAGCATCAGACCCATCTATGTTTGGATGATAATCATCAATTAATAATAGTGAATCTTTAAGCGTATGTGCTTTTAGTTCAATAGCATTTGCTGTATCTTTGAAACTAGCAGGAGGTATATTTGAACTAAAATTTCCAAAATGATTTAAAAAAGCTAATGATGCTGATGTTTTTCTACTTCCTGTTAATCCATATACCCATAATACAAAGTTAGGAGTTCTATTCCCTTCTGCTATTAAACCAACTAATGGTGCTAAGTATGTCATAGATAAAAGAGGTATTGTTATATCATGCTTTGCTAAGTTTAATGTTTCTAATGATAAATCTATAGCTTCTTTTTTATCTCTTACTTCTTTAGGAAAACTATAACCACTTAATTCTAATGGTATATCAGTATTTATATTATCTGATCCTATGCCTCCTTTACTGTGTAAATATATGTACTTATTATCTTGTACTGTCCATCCAGTATGAGAATATATAGTATTAATATCTATATCCTTTGATATTTGTTGAACACAATCCTTTAAATAATCTTTCATATTCCTACCTGGACTAATAGTTGGTCTTATTCCCCACCTTTGAGTTATCCAATCCATTTTTATAAATTCCTCCATTGATATTTCTACCTCTGGAAGTTTTACTCCACCTTCTAATATTCCTTCAAGAATTAACTTACTTTCTGAATCACATCCATCCGTTTTAATTATCTCAGACTTAGGATTTATTATAAAATTAGAAATTATCCTTGGACCATCTTTGGTATATCTATATATCCTTCCATTTTTATCTGGAGTATAATCTTTTATTTTTGTAAACTTCTTAGTTATATCTTTATATATTTCTTTTGTTGGTGGTGATAAAAGTTTATAATTATTAATCATCATAGCTGGAGAATTAGTTATTTGATCTTTATCATCTTTTACTAAAGTTCCAAAGCATGTCATTATATCACTTGCATCACATCCCATATCTATACAACTAATATTTCCATATGATTTATCTTTTAATTCTTCTATTCTTCTTATACTTCTTTCATTATGTTTACTTGACATTGCAGAAAACCTTAATGCAGTTGAACTTAATCCACAATTGCAAAACATTGAAGAAACTTTAAACCATGTTTCTTCACATAAGCCTTCTTTTTTCTGATGTATACATAAGTTCCTAAATGAAGTACATGAATTCGCTAATTTATTTAATATGTATCTATCACTTATTGTTGTATCTTTACTTGTACTGATAGCTTTATTACTTTCGATATATGAATTTTTCTTATTTTTTACTGTCATATAATCAATCATCCATTTTGGCATTTCTGCAATTTCAATATCCCATGGGGCATTTATCCATTCATATCTACCTCCATTAGGGTGTATTGATGGTGGTAGTAATGTCTGCTTTCCATCAGACATAAAACATACCTCGGAATGTTCACCTTCTAATCTGTCAACTTTTGTTTTAAGTTCTATATGATTAGGATATTTATAAAGAAGCCTTATACCACCACCAGGTGTAGTAAATTTAGCTGTGTCTGGTAAATCTCCTTTAGATATCTTTTCTAAGTGCTTCCTTCCTTCCTCACCATCAGCATCAATACCAATTACACCAGATGATTTACCTGTTAGCATTCCTATATTTATATTAGGGTTTTTTTGAATCCATCTGTAATAATCTTCCATTGTTGTCGATTTACTGTTTTGCCATCCTGATTCTATAGGCTTCTTACCTTTTGGTGCACATGCTACTAATGTAAATCCACACTCTATATAGTTTTCAAAGTTCTCTTTCATCATAATTAGTAAGTTTACCTTTCTACTTTAAATATTATTTAATTCCTTCGCCTAGGCACAAATAAATAATACACTCAAAATCTAGTAATTTCAATAGGTTCAACTTTAACATTATCTCATTTTATTTGTATAAACCAAATAAAATACTTATTTTATTCGTAAATTAGTGATAATATATTATTTATAGTCCAACTTCAGCTGGTAGGATGGATTTTATATAATTTTTTTAAAAAAAATATTTAAGGAGTTTTAATTATGGATAATATAGCAAATGAAGAGAATATAAATACTGAAAAAATAATTAATTTAATAAAAAAAAATTTAAAAAAAGAACATTTTAGAAGTCACAATGATATTATTAAATTTTTAGAAAATAAAAAAATACCTCTCTCTCAATCTCGTATTTCTTATTACTTAAACAAATATAATATACATAAAAACAAGCTTGGTTATTATGAGGATTTTTCTGCTAATGTCAGAGAATCTTTATTGAAAGATATACTTTTAAAATCGAATGCTCATATATATAAACCTAGAATATATGGACTAAATATAGATTCCACTACTAAAAAAAATGACTTATTTTTTATATTTATTAAAATGGACTCGGGTCATGAAAATTTCTTATGTGAGCTACTATCTGATTACTTTCCTAATAAATTTAGTTACTTAGCTGGATATGGTTGTGTACAGATATTCATTAATTCTGAAAAAAATATAAATGTGCTATATAAAAAATTGAATAGCATAAAAAAAATGTAATTTATATTTCTTATTCTATTTATTAGGGCTTTCAGGGCTTCTATAGTTGAACTAATTATAACTAGTTGTAATTAATTATTCCTAACTACTTATAATTAGTTATTATATTTAAAATTTAAGAAGCCCTGCTTGCCCTACTTTTTTAGACTATATTTAGCTTATTTACTATACATGTTGTATAATCATTTTATTCCATCTAAAAATTCTTTCCCTAATATACCCGACTTAATACCTAATAATATTAAATCTCTAAATAAACTCTCGTCGATATCAGTACTTCGTGGAATCAATTTTCTAAGCCTATCTCTACAATCTTTATATAAACATAATCTTATTTCATATCTATCTAAAGCTTTTATATATATTTTCTCCAAAGCAAAAGTTTCCTCTCCATCAACAACAGTTACACTTTTTATTATCTTACAGTACTTAGTTTCCTTTTCAAATAATTCTTCTTTCTTAGCCATCATTTATCTCCATTTCTATATATGTATATATAATTGTAACTATCTATTGTAGGCACTAACTTAATAGCATAATTAGCTTCTTCCATCTCTGTATATAAAACCTTCTCAAAAGAATAACCTTGTCCACCACATAATGAGACAAGGTTATTATAATTTTTTATCATATCAAACTGTATTAGGTTAACTTCTTCTTGTATCTTCTTTAAAGATATTACCTCCTGTTTATCTAATTCATATATTAAATCTGATGGGAAGAATTTGTTACAAAGTGTTTCTTTATTATCGTAAAAGTCAAATCTCAAATTTCCTAACCACAATTCTTTATCCATATCAAAAGATACTTCTTCTTTTAACTCATAACTCATATCATTAACTCCTTTAAATCAGTATTCAGAGGCTAACATCATCGTTGCATATTCAGATTCAAATGTTACAAATACTTTTAGATTACTTTTCACACCTTTACTTTTTATTATTAATGTCTTTTTATATTCGGGTACTTCCTGAATATGTTCTATTTTAACTATCCCTCTTACTTCATCAATAACACTTATATTAAATACTTGTATGTAATCTACTTGGTTTCCTGCATTAATTCTTTCTTCTATTTCATTCCACATGAATAACTGTATATCTAGACTTATATTTTCTTTTACGCCTATAGTCATGAATTTATTTTCTATATTAATCATATTTATACTCCTAACTTATACTTAGTTAAATTTCTAGGGCTTTTAGGGAACTATTTTTTTCACCCTTTAGCCCCAGTTAATTAAATTGGAACATATAAAAAGTCTTAGCTTCTATTTTTAAGCTAAGACTTCTTATATCTTGTTATTTTCTTTAAAACTAAAGTATCTATCTCTATCACCTAGTATTATATGGTCAATTAATCCTATACCTAATATCTCACCGCATTCTTTTAACCTTCTTGTTATATTTTCATCCTCTACACTTGGATCTATATTACCTGACGGATGATTATGAAAACATATTATGCTTGATGCATTACTTAACATAGCTACTTTAAATACTTCTCTTGGATGAACTATTGCGGAGTTTAAACTACCTATACTAACTACTTGTATATTTATAGGTTGATTCTTTGTATCTAAACAAGCTACTACAAACTTTTCTCTATCACTATTTTCTAAAAAACTTTTTACTAATCTGAATGCATCATAAGGATTAGTTATATTTCTAGTTTCATATAGAACACTACTTTCTTTAACTACTTTAAGAGATACAACGTTTACTCTCTTCGCTGGTATTTTCTTTTTTGATTCCACTAGCATTTCCTCCATTTCTTCTATTATTAAGCATAAACTAAGTCTGATTCAATTATTACTGCTATTGCTACTCCTGCTGTAAATCCTGCTAGAAACCATCCCATTTTTATCTCCTCCTAAATTATTTATTTGATTTATCTTTTGCTTTAAAATATAATGCTATCCCACAGCCAACTCCTAATACAAATAAATCTATTGGTGTTATTGTCATCATCTCCTTTATATATATTTTTTTATTAAAAAAGGATATTGCTTCGATTACAATATCCTTAAAATAACTATTTAAAATTATTAAATTTCTAATCTATATATTAAAATTATTTATCGTAATTAAATATATTTGAATATATAAACTTAATATATTTCTATGTAATTAATTTAAATAATTTTCAATTAATTCATAGTACCTTTCTTTAGTGGAATCAGCTAGTGACTTAGTGTACTCTATTTCTTCTGTAGAATTACTTCCATACATTTTAGAATCTTCTTCTGCTCTTTTATCTCGTCTTATTACCCAATCTTTCTGAGCTATTCTAAGCAATTCCATATCTGTACTAGATAATATATTTTTCAAATCATTATAAATTTCATTTAATGCATTATCCCATTTCTTTAATACTAAAGAATAGGTATCTTTAATTTGTGTATCTGTTCCGCTATAATTAAATTCACTTACTTCATTATTTATTTCACTAAACTTATTTAAGTATTCCTCTCTTTTATTTTCTAAATCCTTATTCGGTTCACTATTGTATTTTCTCTCATTATCTTTTATTTCTTTTATCTCCCAAAATACATGTGAATCTCCTATATTCATACCTAATTTTTCTGCTTTTTTCAAGTATTCTATAGCTTTATCATAATTTTTGTTATAAAGTTCATTATCTGCAAATCTTTTATACATCTCTATATGTAGTATATTAAGATCTTTTGACTTAAAGCTATCTTTTACCATATTGTAATATACTTCATATTCTTCATTAAATTGAATTTTTGTAGTTATAATATATGTAATTTCTTGTAATGCTTTCGTATTATATTCTTCATCTAATGACTTCTTTAAATATTTTATTTTTTCTTCAGTAGTTTCTGCTTGTTCTGCATCATCTATATATTTTTCATATTTTGGTTTTGTAATATTAGATACGGTCTTATCTACTTCATTTATTGTTCCTCCTAAAACTCCATATACTAACATAGCTGGAAACATTGAACATGCCACAAAAGCTGTAATAAAACCTAATGGTGTTCCTATAAATACAAAATGACTTCTTAGCCACTTAAATATTTTAAATCCTGCTATAGCTCCTATTATAAGAGATATTGTTAGTGCTGAGTTTAAAATTATTTCTTTCATATTTATCCTCTCCAATTCAGTCAATTTTATTAATTTCTTTATTTTTATTACTTTGAATTAATCTTTTTTATTAATTTCTGCACCCACTTATCAGAGTAACCTAATGTTCTAGATATCTCTCTTACAGTTTTTTCAGAGTAATTTTCTATTATATAATTTTCTACATACTCATTTGAGTATAATTTCATAGGGAAATTAACCTGTTGTCCCTTGTAATGTTTATGTATTATTTTTACTATTTCTTCACCTAGGATTTCAGACATTTCTGCATAGATACCTTTAAAGTCACTTTTTTTCATATTTACACTCCACCTCCTTATATTATTATTTATTAATAATAACTACTTTTACAGAAAGTTTCTTTGATATTATCCCTTAAAAAATTTCTTATTTTATTTCTTATATAATCCTCAATATAAAAGTCTTAGCCTAATTTATTTAAGCTAAGACTCTTATATCTTACAGTTTTCTTCGAAACTAAAGTATTTGTCATCATCTCCAATAGCTATATAATCTACTAATTCACTGCCTAGTATTTCTCCACACTTTTATAGTCTTTTAGTTATAACTTCATCTTCCCTACTAAAATCAGTATTACCTGATTGGTGATTGTGAAAGCATATTATTTTAAATGCATTAGTTAATATAGCTACTTTAAATACTTCTCTTGGATGTACCATAGCTGAATTTATGGTGCCTATACTTACAACTTCTATGCTTACTGGCTGATTCTTTGTATCTAAACATACCACTACAAACTTCTCTCTATCACTATCTACTAAAAAGTTCTTTGCTAATTTATAAGCATCATAAGGATTACTTATTTTTCTAGTTTCATATAAAACACTACTTTCTTTTACTAATTTAAGTGAAACTATATCAACTCTCTTGTCAAGTGTTTTCTTCTTATTTATTATGCATTTCTCCTTTATTTTTGAATTAAAAATAAACATACACATTATATCAATGTATATGCTTATTTAAGTAAGTACTCAGTTTCTTCATTTTTAGTTATTACAGTAATACTATAATCACTAGATAGTATGTATAAAGTTGAGCTATATGTATTAGTTTCATCTTGATGTAGTACATCACTAAACTCTTCCACTAATCCCTTTAATATATTTGATTTTAAATTTTCTACTTCTTTAATATCCTCAATTATACACACATATCCACCATCATCTGTTAGTTTTCTGTTGTATCCATAGCTTTCATCTAGAATATTAATACTGTTATCAACATTTTCAACTACTTCCTTGGGATATTCTGATAATAAGTTTAAATCTTCTTTCTTCCATAATTTAATCATATTAACTTCCTCCTTTTAATTTTTTGCACTAAAAAAGAGATGTTCGTATTTCTACCAACATCTCTTCTTATTAGTTCTTGTATTCCTACTTATTAAGCTATCTATTTAATATAGATTCATTAATATAATATACATTTATAATTACATTTAATACGATCTAGTATTCTTATATCATAATTTCAACTATCTTAAATAATATTATTTATTATAAATTAGTCACAATATATTAAAAGTATATATTTTTTATTAAAAGGCTATGTTAGACAATTGTGTGATAAGTGATAAATAAAAACAGCTAGACATATTGGGATTTTAATTGTCTAGCTAATTCGTAATATATTAAAATTGTAAATAGCTATTCATTCGTTCTCTTACTTTTTGATAATCCTCATCTGTATTATATGGGTAAATAAATTCCTGATTGTCCATTATTATATAAAGTGTACTTTTATCATGTGTTATATAAAGAGTAACCTTTCTATCTTCTAAAAGCTCATTTTTCTCATTATATAATGAACACATATAAATACCATTATCAGTAAAGTTACCATCTTCATTTGGAAACATATATAAATCATACGGATGTAAGAAATATTCTTCACCATCTACAGTAATACTTCTATTTAAGTCTTTGCCAAACCCAGTGGCCTTTATGTATTTTACTATCCATTTTAATATCAACTGATCTTACTTTTTTTCCATTTTCATAAACTTGTACATCTTTATATGTTTGCTTAAATGATTTAGGATATATAAATAAGATTATCCCTACTACAATTATTAATAATAATACTATTAACTTTTTATACATATTCATTTCTCCACTAGTGTACTTTTTAGTCTAATCTTTATTAAAATAAATATTCAATATATTAATATTACAAATTTTGTTATATATTTATAAGCAACTAATTATTTTCATAATCTAATAACTCTCTTTGCTTATCGAGACCTTCAATATAAGCGATTATACCAGTATGTAAATTCTTTTTTTCATCTATAAGTTTGTTATCGACCACAGTGTTTATAGTGTTAGTATTTTTATCATTATAAAATACATTAAAAATCTTATCTTTCTCTTTTACATATTGAACCATAAACATCTCATCATCAGTTTCAAAAATGTATTCTACAATATTCAAACTGAGACTTGATTTTTCATCATATGGATATTCATTAACACTATACTCTACTCCTAAAAGATTCTTTATATCTTCTATATCCATGTTATTAGTAGAACATACATTATCTATAACTTTTATATATACATCACTCCATTTTCCTTGATTATTACCTAATTTTTCTAATATATCCTTATGGTCTTTTAAGTTATCTCTATTTGCAGTATACATATAGCTAATTTCTACCTCTTCTACGTCAGGAATTAAAATAGATAAATTAGTTTCTCCTTTTTTATCATTTAAGGTATATAATGGGTGTATTTGTTCTTCATTGTTGAAATTAGAATGAGTTATATTTAAACTTTCATTTCCATTTGTGAAGGTATATGGTTGTTGTATATAATCACTTCCATCTATATTTCCACCTTCTATCTTAAACTCTTCATCTTTTTTATAGTTATATCCACTTAGTAGTTTTTTGATATATTTACTGCTTATTTCTTCTTTAGTAACTAATTTCTCTGCAATTTGAAAATATGCATCTCTTAATGATTCTGATTTGTCTAGTTTTTGTTGAGTACATCCAATTAAAAGTAGACACACCAAAGATAATAATCCTAAAATTGTCCTTTTCATAATCTTCCCCTTATTTAATTTATATTTTTATTTCACAATAAATAACAATTGTGAACTTTTTTATATTTTATCATTAATTCACAGTATTATAAGTTATGTATATATAATTAATCACACAATTGTCTAACAGAGCCTATTAAAATGAAAAGTACTTACTCTATAATTATATATACATCTCAATTATAAAGGTTTATTTGTTTTATACTTTACTTTGATATATATGTCAAATATGTTTGATACTCTTCTTCTCCTTTTTCCACCTTAAATTCATCATTTTTATTTGGATAAATTTCTATAACGCCATCTTTATAAGATGATTTATCAAAGTTAATACTTATATCCATATCATTAATATCACCATATAAATAACAAACTACTTTATCATCATTCATAAATACTATTTGCAGTTCACTATATTTATCTTTTGATACAATACTTTGCCATTTATACCCAATAGTTTCATATATTTTATCTACATCAATATTTTCATCAAATACATAAACTTTATCCCACTGAAATGGAACTACTTCACTCAAGTGTATTTCTTTATCAGTACTTTTTAAACCTGATATTTTAGATAATAATTCACCTACATATTCATCAAATTTTATCGTATCAAATTTTGTTAATTTTACATACTTATTTACTACCTTCCAATCACCATTTTGATTTTTTAATTCAAAAGTTATTTTAGATATAGCCTCTCCATGCTTACCTGGCTGAGTAACTATAACTTCTTCACCTTTACTATTTTTATAGTTATGTTGTTCAAAAATCTGATGTGTATGACCTGCAACTATAGCATCTATTCCATCTACTTCTTGTGCTAATTCTTGTATTCTATTCCCTGGATTTTTAGTTTTTTTAGGTTTTTCTCCACTATGTGCTACTGCTACTATTACATCTGTATTTTCTTCTTCTTGCATTACTTTTACCCATTTTTTAGCTTCATCTACTAAATCATTTATGTATAATTCTTCATTATATTGTGGCATATCTTTTAATTCTCTAGATTCATCAATAGATTCACCTACTTCTTTTATAGTAAGTCCAAGTATACCTAAGTTTATCTTCCCATACTCTGTTTCTATTTCCTTTATAGTATATGGCTTTACGTAGTTTGTATTATCTCTTTTATAAGTGTTTGCTGATAATATGTCTAAGTTATACTTTTCAAAGTCTGATACCATATTATCTAGGTAAAATTTATTGTTTGATACAAATTCATGGTTTCCTAGAACTACCGCATCATACCCAGCATCCTTCATTTCTTTCGCTAATGGCATTTCTATATATTGCTCTATTCCTTGTTCTGTATTATTTTGTCTATCATCAAAGTATTTCCTCATGGGAGTTCCATAAACCCTACTATCAAAGAAATCTCCTGCATCTACCGCTACTGTATTTTGGTTATTTTCTTTTTCTACTTTTATATATTCAGTTATGTTGTATGGTACTTCACCATGTAAGTCCGTCGTTGCCACAATATTTATTTCTGTTGTATTTGAGCTTGTACATCCTGTTGATAATATTAATATTAACATTAACGTTGATACTATAATTAAAACTTTTTTATTTTTCATATTCCCCTTTACTATCTCCTTTTAAATATATTAATCAAATATCCTTTTGATACTTATATATGTCTATCCTATTCTTAGTTCGTTATATATAACTATTGCGAACTTATCTATATAAAGTTTAAAGTTACTAAGATACACCTATCTTTATCCTCCATAATCAGCAGTCTTAATTTTTAACTGCCCATCTTCATCTTTTATGTAAAGATACATATCACTTTGATTTAATACTTTTTTATTATCTTTTGAAATAATATCATATTGTACTAATACTCTATATAATCCATTCTCATTTTTTATCTCTTTAATCTTAGCAGTGTTATTTACTACTTCACCTTGTCTTTCTGATTCAAATATAGTTAGATAGTGAATTAATTTATCTTTTACATCACTATCATCAGTAAAATACTCATTTAACTTTGCTAATTCTGATTCATTTGTATAATCTTCAATACTATTCATGCTATCAAAAAAATTTTTAACTAAATCCTCGCATGAATCTTTAATATTCGTATTTATATTTGAACATCCTACCATAAATACTGAAACTAAAATTAAACTTAATAATATCTTTTTCATTCCCTACCTCCTATTTATTTTATTACCATTATTTTCTATAATACCATGGAATTAAATTATCTTAAAAGTATTTATTACTAATATAGTATATAGTACAAGGCCATATATTTTCTAAATACTAAGGCTTTTAATCAGACTAAAGCAGCTAAATAAATTTAAGTACTCAATATTTGGATATTTTTATATACTTTAATCCACAATAAATAACAATATCTTATTATATTTTATATATAATTTATTCTAAATTAACCCTAAAGCTAGATAAAGTATTATCTTCGTCTCCATAATTTTTACAAACTAAAATATCAATATATTTCGGTATTTCACCAATATCTACTAATTCATTTATTTGAGTATATATTTTATTTTCACTTTCACTTCCTGTAGACATATTTAGTTCTCTGCCCTTATCATCATATACTATTATAGTAATTAAAATAAAAAAGGTATTGATTTTTTAATCAATACCTTTTTCGTGGATTTCAATGGTGGAGACGAGGGGAGTCGAACCCCTGTCCGCAAGTCTTTTCCTCGTTGCATCTACGTGTGTAGCCAACTGTACTAAAATCTCGTCTCACACATCGCCCAGCGGCAGGCTATGTGCTTGACCAGTCCCAATTAGTCCGCTTTTGGTCGAGACACCCCAAAAGTAGTTCCCTGCATAAATGACGACCAGGCCTAACCGGCAGGAGGGCGAGGCGGGTCGAGCAGCATTATTAAGCTGCTAAAGCGTAATTATCGTTTGCGTTTATTTTAACTTCCCCAGTTTTTACGTGACCCAGAGTAACACGACACGCAACCCCAAGTTCCAAACCCACGTCGAAACCTTTACGCCCCCGTGGTAATTTTAAAGTCCTTGGACTGTTTTCGCAAACTTTTTATTCACCATTTATATTAAGTTGTTCGTTGTATTTATATATTAATACTTTTTAGCATTAAAATCAAATGTTATTTAGTGGGTAAATTAGTATTTTCCTCTAAGTTCTCTTTCTATAGTTCTTTGAGCATCTTTTTTAGCTAAGTCTTGACGTTTGTCGTGTAACTTTTTACCCTTTGCTAAGGCTAATTCTACTTTTACCTTACCATTTTTAAGATACATACTTAAAGGAATTAATGAGTATCCTTTAACAGTTGTAGCCCCTATAAGCTTTCTTATTTCATGCTTATGAAGTAATAATTTTCTTACTCTTAAAGGGTCGACATTAAATCTATTTCCTTGCTCGTATGGGCTTATATGAACTTGTTTTATAAATACTTCGCTATTATCTACAGATGCATATCCATCAGTTAAGTTTACTTTTCCTTGTCTGATTGATTTTACCTCTGTCCCTTTTAATTCTATACCACATTCATAAGTTTCTTCTATAAAGTACTCATGTCTTGCTTTTCTATTTGTAGCTAATGTTTTAGTTCCTGCCATACGTTCACCTTCTTACTTTAAATTCTTATTTAGTATATATCCTATTAGTAAAAATATACCATATATATACTTATTAGTCAAGGTTGCTAGTTTAATACAGGGTGTCGAGAAAACCGACACCTTATATTTACTACTCTTCTATATCATCAAAAGGTTGATCTTGCTGTTCACCTTCATTTTGTGGTCTATCTTCTAATTTGTAAAGTATCTTAAAGTCTATTTCTCTTAAATCTACATTTATATTAGCAACTTTTATTCTAACAGGGTCACCTATTCTATATGTCTTTCTTGTTCTTTCTCCTATTATAGTATATGTCATTTCGTCATAAATATAATAGTCATCACCCATATTTGCAAGTCTAGATAATCCTTCAACAGTATTAGGTAATTCTATAAACATACCAAATGAAGTTACACTTGATACAACACCGTCAAATTCTTCTCCAACTTTATCTTCCATATAAACTGCTTTGTAATAGTCTTTAACATCTCTTTCAGCTAAGTCTGCTGCTCTTTCTCTTTCTGATGATTGAGTTGATGCATAATCTACTATGTTTACAAGTTGTTCTTGTCTTTTCTTATTTATTTTATTATTTAAATGTTCCTTCATTATTCTGTGTATTTGAAGGTCAGGATATCTTCTTATTGGAGAAGTAAAATGGCTATAGTATTGTGCTGCTAATCCAAAATGTCCGCTACATTCTGGTGAATATCTAGCTTGTTTTAATGAACGTAACATTATTGTACTTATAGCTTCTTCTTCTTTTTTTCCTTTTATTGCACTTATTATTGATTGTAGTGCTTTTGGATGAACTTCTTCTAAGTCACCTTTTATAGTATATCCAAATGTAGATACAAATTTTCCTAGTTCTTGCATTTTTTCAGGTGATGGAGTTTCATGTATTCTATAAACAAACGGTATATTTAACCAGAAGTAATGTTCTGCTACTGTTTCATTTGTTATAAGCATGAATTCTTCTATTATTCTGTTTGATATTCTTCTTTCATATTCTTTTATATCAGAAACTTTACCTTCTGGAGTTAATATTATTTTAGCTTCTGGGAAGTCAAAATCTATTGCTCCTCTTCTATTTCTTCTTTCCATTAATATTTTTGCTAAAACTTCTGCAGTTTTAAATTCTTCTACTACATGAGAGTATTTAGCTTTTAATTCTTCATCATCATTTTCTAGTATGTCAGATACTTCTGTATAAGTCATTCTAGCTTTAGAGTTTATTATTGTTTCTTTTATATCGTATTGTTTTACATTACCTTTTCTATCTATTTCCATAAATACTGATAATGTAAGCTTATCTTCATGAGGATTTAAACTACATACTCCATTTGAAAGAGTTTTAGGTAACATTGGAATTACTGTGTCTACTAAGTAAACAGATGTTGCTCTTTTTAAAGCTTCTTTATCTAATTTACTTTTTTCATGTACATAGTGTGTAACGTCAGCAATGTGAACACCTAATTTGAAGTTTCCGTTAGATAATCTTTCTATAGATATAGCATCATCTAAGTCTTTTGCATCTTCACCATCTATAGTAAATATATTTAAATCTCTTATATCTAATCTTCTATCAATTTCTTCTTGCGGTATTGGTACTGCTACTTTTTGAGCTTCTTCTAATACCTTTTTAGGGAATTCTTCTGGAAGTCCATGTGCTCTTATTATAGAAAGTATTTCAACTTCTTTTTCACCTTTTGGTCCTAACACTTCTATTATTTTACCTTCTGGCTTTCTGCCAGCTTGTGGCCATATAGTTATTTGAACAACAACTTTATCTCCATCTTTTGCACCACTGAAGTATTTTTTAGGTATATATATATCTTGATTAAATTTCTTTTCATCAGCTATTACGAATCCAAAAGTTTTGTTTGATTGAAATTCACCAACTACCTTTGTTATTTCTCTTTCAAGTACTTTTATTATTGCACCTTCTGCTCTTCTTTCATCAGTTGCAGGTTTAGTTATTTCTGCTACAACTCTATCATTGTGCATAGCTCCATTTACATCTGCTGCTGGTATAAATAAGTCTTGTATGTATTCTTCATCTGACTCAACAAATCCAAATCCTTTTCTATGAGCTACGAATTTACCTACAAAGTATCCCATTGATTTAGGTGAAGCTATTTTTCCTTTTTTAGTTTTCCCTATATATCCGTCTTCTTCTAATTCCTCTAAGAAGTTATAAAACATCGGCATCTCTGTTGGATGTATGTCAAATATTAAGGCTAATTCTTCCTTTTTTAAAGGTGTATATGCTGGGTCATTTATTAATCCTAATAATCGTTCTTTAAGTCCTGGTAACATTAATGTACCTCCTTTGTTCTGTATTTTATATATAAAGTCTTTTATATTTTATCTTATTATATAAATTTATATAATTGATAAAAAATAATAAGATAGATTTCAATTTCCATTATTATTTTATTATTACCATTTAACTATTATACACTATTGTAATGGATTGGTAAAACTCGATTAAATTACCTATAATTTGATTTTGTATATTGCTAATGTTATAATTTTACTATAATGTTTTAAATTATTTTATTTTGATTTTAATCACGTTAAATAAATTTATACATTTTAGGGGGTATTATGTCTAATCATTTTAGTTTAGAAATTACTGATAGAAATTTTAAAGATTTATTTTTATGTACTTGTGGTATTCACGAGTGTCCACCTTGTCATTCTTATGGTCCTGCTATAAGACCTCATTATTTAATACATTATATTATTGATGGATATGGTACATATTATGTTAATGATCAAAAATATAAATTAGGTAAAAATCAAGGTTTTTTAATCAATCCTAATAAACTAACTTTTTATCAAGCAGATAAGGATAATCCTTGGAAATATTTATATATTAGTTTCGATGGGGAAAAAGTTGATACTTATATAAAAAGTATCGGTCTTTATGATAACAACTTAATATTTACATATGATAAGGATGATAACTTAAAAAATTATATAATAGATATGCTAAATTATAGTACTATGAGTACTTCAAATGAATTAAAATTACAAGGTTTATTATATCTATTCTTTTCAGAACTTGCTAGTATATCAACTAAGCCATATAAAGCTAAAAATTCTTTTGAAAATATTTATATAACTAAATCTATAGAATTTATTGAAAAAAATTATGATAATGCTTATATAAAAGTTAGTGATATTTCTAATTATTTATGTCTAAATAGAACATATCTTACTTCACTATTTAATAAACATTTAAATACATCACCACAAAAATTTTTAATGGAATTTAGAATACGAAAAGCAGAAGAATTATTATATCAAACAGACTTACCAATCGGGGATATTGCTAGGTCTTGCGGTTATAGTGACCCATTAGCATTTTCAAGATCATTTAAGAAATTTAAAGGAGTAAATCCAACACTATATAGAGAAGAAAAACGTAAATTTTCAAATAAACTTACCCAATTACCAGATAAGTAAAAAAGTGTAACTATTATTAAAATGGACCCTTTGTCAAGTATACTAGAAAAAAAGGGTTCTTAAGAAGTTACTAAAAGCTGATTCCTGTATTGCACAGGAGTCAGCTTTT
>OODN01000305.1_pt1 | contig 34086 bp, 25 predicted proteins | sample 1671651 | NCBI WGS metagenome assembly OODN01 (sample SAMN06348178, study PRJEB24527) | human gut metagenome | biome: human gut; feature: ankylosing spondylitis patient; material: feces | host: Homo sapiens | place: China | collected 2015-10 | reverse complement strand
CGATTCGGTCGCACGGAGAGCATTTCCCAGTTGACAAAACTATAGGAACACCCCCCGTTTGCCATCTGATGAGTTCCTTTTCCAACAACCATAAAGGTCCGCCGCCTCAGCGACCTGTGCCGCACGCCGTTTTTCAAGGTAAGAATCAATATCACAAACGACACGTTGAGGATTGCCTACGACAACAGAATTATCAGGAACATTCTTATTAATAAGAGAGTTCGCGCCGATCACAACGTTATTGCCAATGGTTACACCCTTTAGGATAGTCGAGTTCATGCCGATAAAAACATTGTTTCCAATCTTTACGCGACCAGCGCTACCAAGAACATCCCCATATATCCCTTTGAAAACGCTCCAGTCGTAGCCATGCGTCAGAATGGTTACTCCGGTAGTAATAGAAACATTGTCCCCAATCTCAATCATCCAAGGTCGGGTCTGATCAATAACACAATTATTCGGTGAGTAAATAACGGTGTTGTTGCCGATGACCATACCATTAGATCGGAGATAATTGACATAATCCTGAGATGAAGCCTTTGGTCCCATCACAATTTTATTTATCGCTTGTTTAATCCCCATTGTTGGAACTCCTTCCACCTCTATTGCCCCTATGGATTACTTACAATTCGAAGTATTCCTCAACCTCTTCTTGAACCTGCAAACACTAAGGCATTTACCACAGCGCACACAAGCATCTTCTTCGATCTTGGGATACAGAAACCCGTAACGGTTCGGAGCCATGTTAATGGCCCCTTTTGGGCACACGGCAACGCAAGCGCCACAACCACAGCATTCGGAGTCGTCCGCGAACAAAACAGGAATACTCTTTTCCATCATCTGCCGAGCACTCCTTTCAAGAATTTCTTAACAGATCTCTTTGCGAGCCACTTTTTAGATGAAAATTTAACTGAGCGTTGATACTCGCTCTCAAGTACGTCGACACCCTCCTCTAGCCAACGATCCAGTATGATGTCGCGCGCCTTCGGTCGCGACGTAGGGTGCATAAGCTGATCGTTGCCTAGAATAGCCTCCTCGAGTGGGCGTTCCGCCCAAGCAGTCTCTTCCTTTATATAAGGAATGAGCATTTCGGCCTTTTCAGTATTGGCGATAATGACGGAAATCCCGTGCCTAGGATCAAGGCCCGAGGCGTCAACGTCAATCCCCCAGAAGTCACCGATAGTAAAGTCTCCGGGACGTTCTCCACCGGCATAAGGACACCGGTAGCAGCTCTCGCGATAAACGTCGCCAGAAAGAAAACGTCTGTAATAGAACGAAATCTCGGGAGAAAACGGCCTATCCCTCGTAACAAGCCTATGAAAAACAGGGGTAGTAGTAGTAGTAGTACCGCCTCCGCAACCCCAACCTTCTCGCTTGTCGCGAAATCTGACACTATCCAACCGACTGCCAGCGAACTCCCACTTCAGACAATCGCTAAAAAACGATTGGCTCGGAACTCCATGGCAGACGATGTCTACCGTAAGTAGCCCATCCTGTGTCCCGCCTAAAAACGCAAGCAGCCCATCCACCTGGCAGGGCGTTCCGCTAAAGAGAACCTCGCGCCCAGCCTTCAGATCATCTCTAACGAGCGACATAGAATCGCCCATGTCGCTCTGAACGTATTTTGATCCACGAAGGACTGCGAGACCGTCGAGGCTGTCGACGCGCACGCAGCCAACATGCATACCCTCGTCAAAAGCATGTCCGTACACGGTGCCCCCGTGGGAAAGCGTCATTCTCGCCAGAACGGAAAAAGCCCCACCAGATGAAGAGAGCATGAGTTCGTCCTTGTCCGCATCAACCGCAGCAAGACAGGTCTTATCTAGATTAGTCATACATCAGCCCTCTCGGAAACTCCGAAAACACCGTCAAGGAAAGCCTTGGCCTCGCCGGAGAATTCTTCCTTTTTAGTCCTGACAGAATCCCAATTAATCGGCTCTGCGGCTATATGCATAGGATCGCAGTCCTCGGAAACGCGCCTGTAGGCAAGGCCGAAGTCAGCTAGCACATCTTTAAGGCGGACCGAGAATTTTGGCGGGTCGAACACAATCATAGGATGCTCAAATAGGAGTGAGAAACAAGTACCATGGAAAGAGTCTGTCACCACATACGACGCATCGCGGAATAAAGCTACCCATTCCTCCGGCTTAGGAAGACAGACACCCTCCAAGCCCTCTGGAGCACGCTTCAAAGGATTGAATGTCACAATACGGGCCCGCATCCCCTCACGTTCAGCAAGCTTACGGGCGAAAGAGCACATCTCCGAATTCTGGTTAAGCATATAGACGAGCACATAGCTCTCAGTCGAGGCTGGGACATGGGAAGCAAGCTCATGCCACAGTTCCGGTCGACAAAGCAACACAGGGTCCTTTAGGGCAATACCGCGAAGTCCCATATTCTCAAGAATAGAAACACTTGAGCTTTCGCGAACCGAAATTGCACTAAATGGCTCAAGTAGGGGCTTGGTGAGAGCGCTCTCCGCTTCATCTAAAGCGGGGCGCCCAAAACTTGCTGAAAAGGATATTTTTTTGCAATCATCCGGAACGTTCTGAAGGAAATATACTGGATCAATGCCGTTATTACATTCAATATTCCAAGTCTGATCACTACCGACGCAATACACCGCCTTTATATCAAAGTGTCCACCATTAATAAACGGTGCAGAATCAATCAATCTCAAGTGCTTTTCCACGAAGGAGCGAAAAACCCCTTCAGACTTAATCCATACTGGATATTTAGCAACCAGCATGCAAAGACCTTTAAGAAAGTTCGGATTTCGAAGCTGGCCCCTCCTCCATCCTTTTCTCGTCCACTGGGGACGGCAGTAATCTACAAAGCAAGGGTCACCATAAGGCATCAAAGCATCATTTGTTGCCACCGCTTGTAAAACCGTTCCATAATTGTGAGAATCAATAATTGTCGAAACGATAATCTTAGGACGCATCAGAAAAACTCCTTCAACCTTACCAAGATGAGATCACGATATTTAACAGCGATTATCAGAAGCGCCAGAACCACTGCATATCTCAGAAACGCCAAGTGGTAAAAATAAGAAATCAGAAGTGATGAGACGCAAAAGATAGCGGCGATCGACCAAATCTGAACTCCGTTGAAAACATATGTGTCGTTATTCTTTTTCACTACTCTCTGCGCAAAGAAATAATGGAATAGTGCCAAAGAAATGTAGCAAATCAACGTTGTGTATCCGGCAGCACGATATCCAAATACCGGTATCAATAGATAATTCAAAAGTAGATTTAGACCAGCCGCAGAGACAGAGGCAATCGTTGCAAGCCTGGTTTGTTCATAAAAGAACTCAATATTTGAGCAATAACTGTAAATAAACATAAAGAAGACACTTGCAGCAATAACTGGGACTAGACCCATGGCATCAGAGTACTCTTTTGGGGCCAAAATGGTGACAATATCAGGAGCCAGAATATCGATTCCTAAGATAACCGCAGCAATAATCAACAGCAGCTTGTAACTCATCGAAGAGATCCGTTTAAAATCGCTTTCATTCAATCTGCGATATAGCCAGGGAACCACGGTTGCAATCAGAGAGTTAGTAAATATGGTCATCAACATTCCTGCTGAGTAAGCAATGCTGTAGATACCCGCATCCCCCGCGCTGCACATTTGTCCAATCATCATCCGATCAGAAGCGCTTAATACCACTTGTGATAAATAATGCGGGAGTAGCGGAATATTGAAAATGAGCGTGAATTTCCAATAAGCCTTGTTAAAGAAGACTTTGCCTTTTTTAAGAAGCGAAATTCCAAGTATTACTGCATACAATAGCTCAACAAGAATAAAGCCGCCGATACGCCCCACAACTTTGTTAGGCACCAGAATAAGCAGTGAGACAGCAGCAATCGGACATAACAACCCCATTAAAAGAGAAGCTTTGACCATCTTCCTGTACTCGTAATCAAATTTCATTCGAGATACCCAGATGTCATAAACTGATCTCGAAATAACTTCGATAAAAAGGAAAGCAATCAGATAGACTGGCAAGCCAACCAAGTTTACAACTGATGTTGAAAATGTGACACAAACAAGCAGCCAAATCAAACCAATGACCAAAATAAGACCAAGCAGAGATGAGGTATAGCCCTCCTTATCATCACGAAACTTGATCATTGCATTATTAAAACCACCGTATGTAACGCCGAACGTTACAAGATACGTCGCAACGGACTCCCAGCCCGAATAAATGCTGACAGTGCCATAGTCAGCAACAGACAGAAGGCGTGTAAAGATAGGTAACGTTATGAAGGAAATACCTTTCTGCAGAAAGCTGCAGAAAGTAATCCAAAAAGTTGCGCGTTTAGCCTTTGAAAGGGTTGAATATGACTTACGGAATTGGTCTATTTGCTTAAAACCAATACATCCATTAAATGCCATAAAGAATTCCACCTCCATTTACTTCACCCGGATTTCCATCACGTTCGTTATCGACTGTTAGCGAATTTAGGAAGGCAAGAAATGCAAAAAAATACATATTAATTGTTATTTCAGCAGATCCGAGTATCAAAAATACATAAATCGCTATTACAAAAGGAAAGCTCCCATAGCGGCACGAATCAGACGATCGCTTGGCTGACGAAAATACTAAGGCAATCAATGTCATAAGAAACAATAGGCCCACAATGCCAAAATACAGCAGATATTCGAGTAATGCATCCTGCGCATCAGCGGCAAACCAATCAGAACTAATCGCAATAGACTGGCCCAATAAAGCGTAAACGGAATTGTAGCCGTAGCCGAATAAGAAACCCCCTCTAACATATCGAAGAACACGACTATAGACCAACGTGCGTCCGCTTAAAGAAGGGTCCCTATTAAGTGCGTCGGTAATAAAAGATCGAACTGCTTCATTCGAAGTAATAATTTCCGAAAATAGAAGAAGCGAAAGCGCTGAAACCAACGCGACAGTAAGAACCACCGAAGGCTTGTAGACAATCCTGGAAATTGAAGCCCTGAGACAGCAAAACAATCCAAACAGCGTCAATCCGATTGAACCAGTATTGCAGTGAACAAAGCTAGTCATAAAAAGGGAGAACGCGAATCCAGCAAGCATTATTAGCTTGGAAAGGAATCTCGTGCTTAAACACTCTTGTCGGCAAATAAACATGAGCATTCCGCATGCAAAAATCGATAAATAGCTGACAGAAAACTTCGATCCAACAAGATAATTTAGGCCGTTTTTATAAGCAATCAGGCTGTCTTGGCAGACAGATAGGTACACTAAAATCAAATACAAATAAGAGAGTGCGCAAAAAATCAGGGCCATCTCAAAGAGACGGTTCTTTGAGCACTGACATTCTAAAAATAAAAACAGAAGTAGCACCTTTAATGCGAACAAAAATGCACCACGAAAGTTATAACCAGAGTTAACCAACGAAGAGAACAGCATCAAGCAGCACATACCCACTACGAACAAGTTAAATCGAAAGAATCGATTGGGAATTGATCGATAGTTAATCAATAGATACGCGATAACAGGAAGACACATTGCTAACGCGTACGAATTATAGTTAGCGATATACACAACCCTGAGGATGCACGCATGGAATACAATGACAGCAATCACGGGCTCTAACGTTAATTTACGATTTAGAAAACTCACTTCGCTTTCCTCCGAAATACAAACGAATAAGCACTTGGAAACATCGAAGCGATGGCGAACTGCAGCCTTTTGATCGTTGGAATGGACTTGCAATGCTGAATGGATGAATTGAATTTTCTTAATTCTGAACACACTTTTTTAATTTCATTGCAATCAGCATCATATTTAATTAGACAATTCAACTTAGTAAGATATGCAAAACCACAGTAGCCAAAAGCAACATCAACAAGCTCTGGATGATGACGTTTAAAGTAATCAAGTTGAATTAGAGCTGCCTCAATAAATTCCTCATGAAAAGGCACAGCATGAGTGATGCTTCCATTTCTCATGCGATAGTGATAAAAGGAATGTGGCAATGTAACTATGGAACTAGCTAAATCAATAATGCGAAAGGTTGTATAGCAGTCTTCACAATACTTGCCCACTGGATAGACAATATCGTTAAAGAGGGTTTTCCTATATATTTTATTGCACGCACTAACATCTATACCTCCAAAGCAATTCAACTGCTCTAATGCTTGAACATTTGAAAGAGAAGCGGTAGTTCTCGGCTTGAGTTCTTTAACGACCACGCCACCGATCTCTTTCACAATTCCAAACACGACGATGTCAGAATCATTCAAATAAGGAACACAACATGCAAATGCATTCAAACTCAGCCAATCATCGCTATCAATGAACGACAAGTACTCGCCTGTCGCGAATCGAATGCCCGTGTTACGGGCATCAGAAAGACCGCCGTTTTCCTTATGAATGACTCGGATTCTCTCATCGGATTTTTCAAGGTCATCACACATCGTAGAAGAGCCATCGGTTGACCCATCATCGACAAGAATGATTTCAATGTCTCCAAATGATTGGTTCGTTAGGCTGCTAACGCATTCTTCGAGATATTCAACAACGTTATAAACTGGGACAACAACACTAATTAAGGGCCTAGAATCCATATAGAGCTCCGTTCAATTATCCAACAGAGAAAATGATGTGCAGACGCAAACAGCTGGCAACAAACGCAGAAACATCACGATGTCGCGCGATTGAGCGATTGTTAAATAGGAGCGAAAAATCACCGTAAATCAACTGCTCGAATAGTTAACGCAATTAGCGCCCAGGGTCGAGCACTATTAGCGATACTTCAAAAGAAGATTTGATAAGCTAGGTCATAGTCCGCACAGAAGCCCCTCGTAAAACTCCATTAAATTTTCTGCATTGGTTTCTGCAGAGTACCCAGCCAAAGCCAATTTATTAGCCGCCCGGTCATCACGCCCCTGGGCAAGAGTGTCGACAAGAGCGGATACCCATTCAGCAGAAGGCCTATCAAGTCCAAGGAACCTGCCACTGCCCGTAATATCGCTTTCCTCAGGAACGCCAGTCGAAAATACGCACCGAAGCCCTGAAGCCTGCGCCTCAACAGCAGAGACAGGAAGCCCCTCGTACAGCGAAGGCATAAAGAAAGCATCGAACAGCGAGTAGAAACGAGCGACATCAACGCGTACACCCGGCATGATGATGGAATCCCCTACGCCGAGTTCATCCGCGAGGGCCCTGACTCTACCTGTGCCGTCACCAGTCCCCAAAATCACCCACTTTGCAGATGGCAAACAACGCTTCAGCTCGGCAAAAACCCTGACGCCGAACTCAAAGTTCTTTTGCTTAACAAAACGACCGACACTTCCAATAACGGGGTCACTATTGCCAATGCAGAACTCAGCACGCAATGAAGCATTGGATCTATCGTCATATGCAAAATTGCTGAGTACGATTCCATTTTTCATTACAGTAAACGGCTTGTTTCCAAACAGGTATTTACCAGCTTCATCAGAGCACGCCACCCCATCAGTTGCATACCTTTTGCCCCACGCAATCAACGGAGCATTTCGAACACGATGAAGAACGTTGTCAGATGAACTATTCAGATGACTATGTAGGACACGATGTTCGATACCGGCACGCTTAGCCTCCCTGAGAACGCAAAAAGCCGAGTTGGGCATATGACAATGCACGATGTCGTACTCGCGTCCATGCTTAACGAAAAACTCTTCGACTTCTTTAATGAACCGGCCAAGCCCCGCAGAAGCATAAGACACCGTATAGACACGAGAACCGTGTGCAATAAGTTCCTGATCATAAGTGCAGTCACGCAAGGGTTTACCATTCAATGTTGCATGGTGTAGATAATCAAAAACAACACGATGTTCATCAATGCCCAAAGACATGTTATGAACAAATTGAGAAACACCGGCAGAACGGCTTAATGAGGGAACCACTTGGAGAACATGAATTGGAGATGAGGTAATCAAGCTAGTCAACCACCGTAACAATTGCGTCGGCATGAAAACGAGTAGAAACGCATGATTGGGCATTCTTTGAATAATTCCCTATGGAAATCAGCATGATCAATTCCTCCCAATAGGGTAGTTTCAATAGACCTCGAATCGCTTTTTCAGGACCTTGCCTTAGCATTGTATTGAGCGGACAAGAAGCCAAACCTTGCTCTTCAAGAGCCAGCAATAACGCCATTGCAAAAATGCCGCCATCAACAAAACCCTCGTTGCGTTCTTGTGGTCCAAAGTAAACCCGATTATCAACCGTCAACACGACGAGCATTGGAGGCATCGCGTAGCCTCTGAATCCACTTGTAATTCCTAATGTCTTATTGATGAGTTCCTGGTTATTGATAATCCGAACTCTTGTTGGTTGTCGATTGCATGCAGACGGAGCTTTGGTGGCCGTCTCGATAGCATTAATGACCTTTGTCAACGAAACAGGTGTATCAGAATACTCCCTAACAGAATGACGGTTACTTAATAGCTCGTCAACAGAACCTGGAATAATGCCTGCCCCAGCAAAATCATGAGCGATTTTGCAGCTTCCACCGGGATATAAAGGTTTTGAATCCAGTTTAGAAAACAGCTGGTCGCCAATTGCTTGCATAAACATATGCGTGTATTCAGAACTATACTTATGTCTGTCACGATATTCGATTAGTGCACCCAAGGCGGATTGATAGACCAGGCTATCCGTACTTCCACCCATATCTTCAAAGACATGCATGTAGCGAGAGAGTTCGGCGAGGACCTTCACTCCAAATCCAGCACGAAAGTCCTCGTGGCTCAACCCTTTTTCAAGCTGATGGGTACAATAAATTATATGAGCTTCTGCTTGCTCTGCATATTTGATCTTGTTTCGAGAATAAGACTTCCCGAACCGTGCCGCCTGCCGCATTGAAGCGGCGAGCAAACTTGGATAGCCATTAAAAATGGCCCTCGCAACCCCCATGACAGGATCAGGCAAATGATCCTTTAAAGCAGAAACCGAAATATTTCCCATCATATTTCCTAAATATCCAAGGCTTTTTCAATAAAAGAAAAGGCTTCATTTCGTTTGAGATTAAGCTGTGCCTGAACCGAATTGGAGTCGTAATCAAGTTCAGAAATAGTCAGATTTCCAAAGTCATCCAACAAATGATTGTCAAGATTAGTCATATTTAATAGGTTTGAAATTCTTCCGTTAAAACGACCAGGGCTGATGGCGACAAACTTCTTTCCAAGATTTACGGAATAGGCAGTTCCATGGAACGAGTCCGTAATGACAATTTCGGCCCCAAGGAACAGAGAAAGGAACCTTCCCACGGAAGGACAGATAACAGCATTCTCGCCAGAACGCTTCTCATGCACACCGTATGCAATTCGCATAACCTTGAGACCAGTCTTCTTGGCGACCCTTTGTACATAAGAATCGAACTCGGCATTACGGTTGAGCTGATAGACCAGAACATAGGGTTCCGGAGAAATCCAACCATCTGCAATTGCTTCCCAATCATCACGATTCAACATGAGCGTGGGATCGATAACGGGCATAGCCCCATGGACACCGATAGAATCAAGAAGGTCAGCCGCCTCTTGCTCGCGTACAGAGATACAAGAGTAAGAGGAGAGAGCCTTTCTCATCGGCTCAGCTTCCCAATCCTCGAGCGTGGCCTTGCCGATACTCGCAGCATAGGCAATCTTCTTTTTCCCCTCGGGAGCAAAGGAGAGATAGAAAGCACGGTCAAAACCGTTATTCCAAATGCTATTCCAAACCTGATCGCTACCAGTGCAGTAAATATCTGCTACCGGAGGATTCGCGTCCAACTCATCTGCGGAATAGTACGAACGCTCAGTCAGCGCAAGCTTGGAATGTCTAAACTCATCAAGGGGGGCGCGTCTCCTTGCAACCATACGAGAAACCGGTATTTTTGCAATCTGCTTGACGCCAGGAACCTTAAATATAGGCATCTTCTTTACGAGCTGGCCGTTAAGGGCACGATCCACTTCGTTTTCGGGAATCGCATCCTTACGGTAGTAATCAATTATTTCGGCATCTGCTCCCACACGAGCCAAAACAACCTGAGTTGCATAGGTCTGCAGGCAGGAGCCATAGTTCGGCGAGTTATGGAGTGTTATAACTCCAACTTTTCGAGACATGCACAAACCTACTTTCTGAGTAATTTCTTATAAACAAACGAACGAAGTCCGTTAGGCATGACACAAACAACAGCATGCGGAACAAATGAGGCAACAAAATCAACAGGGCTAAACCAGCCAGTACGCAATTGAGCAAACTTGAATTTCCAGATATGCGGTAGATACGAAGGGCCGCCTCTGCGAGCATAAAAATCGGAGCTCACGCGCATCGCCACAAGTGGTTCAGGTAGATTATCTGCGCGACAGCCACTGGCTAGCATCCTGTTAAATAAATCCCAATCTTCGAAATAAAGATATTCAGAGCTGTAATTCCCAGCCTCCAGCACCTTAGATTTTTTAAACGTCATAGGTGGGTGCCGGAAAGGATTTCGACGTTTGGAACAAGCGAGAATATTGTCCAGTCCCTTGGGCAAATTCGTTGAAGCAATTGGCGTCTCAGGAGAGTCAATAAACTCGACGACATCGCTACCGACCATATCGAGCCCACTTTCAATAGCGGCAAGCTGCTTCTCCATACGATCAGGACGCGCCACGTCATCGGTGTCCATACGCGCAACGATTTCATTAGAACAGGAGAGTACGCCCTTATGAAGAGCATATCCTAGTCCATGGTTCTCACTGTAGGAAACAAATTTGAACAGATCGGGCCACTGCAAGTTATATTCGGAAAGTACCGACTCGAGTTCAGCAGTCAAGGGTCCGTCCTTAACCATTACGATCTCGGCCGGAGGCACAGTTTGAACGAGCATGCTGTCGAGGGCCTGGCGCAGAAAAGTAGGGTTTTCTTTTTTGTAAATGCTCATTAATACGCTATAAGCGGTCGTGGCGACTGAAGTGGTCATCTATCGCCCCGTCCTCTTCTTGCCGAACATGGCACCAAAAGTGCCGGTAAAGCATTTCCAGTCCATGCGGAAACAGCGATTGCGCACGTAGCGGAGTTCAATCTTCTGTCGCAGACCGCTCTCGAACGTCGCGGCATTGCGGTCAGTCGCCTGCCACAGGCCCGTAATGCCGGGCTGGACAGAGAGCAGCTCAGCCTTTTCCTCATCGGAAAAGTGCTGTTCAAGTTCGTCTCTTGTTATGGGACGCGGACCGATGACGGAAAGGTCGCCGTTCAGCACGTTCAGGAACTGCGGCATCTCATCAATGGAGCACTTGCGGATGAACTGCCCGACTTTGGTAATACGGGGATCATCGTCGACCTTGCGCTCGACTTCCCACTGATGCAGCTGCTCAGGACTCAGATACTTCTGGACGTTGCCGGCATCCGCAACCATGCTGCGAAGCTTAAGGATCTTGATGGTCTTACCGCCCTTGCCGACGCGCTCCTGTGCGTACAGCGGGTTTCCGGGAGATTCAAGGGAAATGAACGCACAGACAATGGCCACTGGAATTACCAGCACCACACTCACGCAAAGACTGAAAACAAAATCAAACAGCCTCTTCAAAAAACGGTAAGCCAGCGTACCACTCGGTTGTATCTCTCGAACTGCCAGCGTATTCCCAACGGACGCACTGCATTCAGTCACTTCTTTAGTAGTCAAGTTCAAATCCATGTCCCTGTCCCCAGGACCCCACCCCCCCACATCGATGAATTCAAAATGCGAATGAATTGCCGGTTCAACGTCCCCTTACGTTTTAATCGGCACGTCAAGCGGAAGCACTTCCCTAAAGCGGGAATCGCCCTCGCCAACGTCTACCAAACACCAGCGTTTGCGACGGTCGATCTTCTTCACACGGGCTTCTTGCCCCACCAAGGGACCCTGCTCTATGTGCAACACGCCGCCTTCTATACGGGCGACGCTGTTGCGCACCACGCCGTCGTCGTCGAGCACGCTGCGGTACCAGTCCTGTGCATCGTCCGGCATGGGCGCATAGGCCCGCTCCCTGCTGCCAGCAATGCGGCAGCCAAAACTCAACTGGGCCAAAGCCCTATCGAGCGCAGCGGCATCGCGCGTGGCGACGAAGAAATATTCCTTGTACATGGGTTTGGTTTGGATCGACCAGACGCCGTCCCGCTTAAACCAGAACTCCTTTTGCATCACAAAAGCATCCTGCATAAGGTTGTGCGGGATAATGCAGCGGACCTTTTCGCAGGTCTCGCGCTCTTTTCCATTGGGGGTGTGGACCAGATACCAGCGGACGCGGCCATGTTGGCTGTTGGTAATGGCGCCGTTAAATGCGCCTGGCAGCTGCTCTTGGCGACGTGCCGTCTGTTCCATGTTCTCGCCCCCTCTTTTGGCTTTGCGATGCACGCAAATGCAGGGGCGTTTAGAACAGGCTTCTCGCTCGCAGCTAGGCGCAGTCGCAAAAGTACAGATTTTTGTAGAGGGGTATGGAGATGTAGCTACTAGCAGTACATTTTGCGTAATCTGGGCAAACGCTGAATAATTGCTCGTATAATGTCGTCTGTCGAAAGATACAAAAACCTGTACCTTTTTGTGCAACAAAAATAGCCGCTCAACCAGCGGCTTTTCCTATTTGGGCATGAAAAAAGGCGACCGCCCTTTGTGGGCGGTCGCCTTTGTTAATTGTTGTGAAGTTTGCCTTAGGCGCGAGTCTTGATCTCCTCGGTCACCTTGGCAACAAACTCGTCAACGCTCATCTGAACGGTCTCGTTGGAGCGATCGCGGACGGAAATGTTGCCGGCCTCGACCTCCTTCTCGCCCAGGATGAGCATGTAGGGTACGCGGTCGATGCTGCGGGCCTCACGGATCTTGTAGCCGATCTTCTCGTCGCGGTCGTCGCAGACCACGCGAATGCCGGCCTCCTCCAGCTTGGCGCACACCTCGTGGGCGTAGTCGCGGCTCTTCTCGGACACGGGAAGCGCCTTGACCTGCACGGGAGCCAACCAAGTGGGGAACTTGCCCGCAAAGTGCTCAATCAGAATGCCAATGAAGCGCTCGATGGAGCCAAAGCACACGCGGTGCAGCATGATGGGGCGCTTCTTGGTGCCGTCGGCGTCCACGTACTCCAGGTCAAAGTTGAGCGGCATCTGGAAGTCGAGCTGGACGGTGCCGCACTGCCAGGTACGACCGAGCGAGTCCTCCAGGTGGAAGTCGATCTTGGGGCCGTAGAAGGCGCCGTCGCCCTCGTTGACCTCGTAGTCCATGCCCAGCTTCTCCAGAGCGGTGCGCAGGCCCTCCTCGGCGCGCGCCCAGTCCTCGTCCGAACCCATGGAGTCCTCGGGGCGGGTGGAAAGCTCAACGTGATACTTAAAGCCAAACTTCTGGTACACGGAGTCGATGAGGTTGACAACGCCCACGATCTCGTCGGTCAGCTGGTCGGGACGAACAAACAGGTGGGCGTCGTCCTGGTTGAAGCAGCGCACGCGGAACAGGCCGTGCAGGGCGCCGCGCAGCTCGTGACGGTGTACCAGGCCAATCTCGCCGGCGCGGATGGGCAGCTCGCGGTAGGAGTGCGGCTTGGAGGCGTACACCAGCACGCCGCCCGGGCAGTTCATGGGCTTAATGCAGTACTCTTCGTTGTCGATGATGGTGGAGTACATGTTGTCCTTGTAGTGGTCCCAGTGACCCGAGGTCTTCCACAGCTGCTTGTTCATGATGAGCGGCGTGGAGATCTCCACGTAGCCGGCCTTGTGGTGGATCTCGCGCCAGTAGTCCAGCAGCGTGTTCTTAAGGATCATGCCGTTGGGCAGGAAGAACGGGAAGCCGGGGGCCTCGTCGCGCATCATAAAGAGGTCCATCTCGCGGCCGATCTTGCGGTGGTCGCGCTTCTTGGCCTCCTCCAGCATGTGCATGTGCTCGTCGAGCTCTTCCTTGGTGGCAAAGGCGACGCCGTTGATGCGGGTGAGCATCTTGTTGTCCTTGTCGCCCTTCCAGTAGGCGCCCGAGACGCCGGTGAGCTTAAAGGCCTTCAGCGCCTTGGTGTAGCAGATGTGGGGGCCGACGCACATGTCGATGTAGTCGCCCTGCTGGTAGAAGGTGATGCGGGCGTCGTCGTCCAGGTCGCCGATGTGCTCGACCTTGTACTTCTCGCCGCGCTCTTCCATAAGGGCGATGGCCTCGGCGCGGGGCTTCTCGTACACGGTGAACTTGAGGTTCTCCTTGACGATCTTTTTCATCTCGGCCTCGATCGCGGGGAAGTCGTCCTCGCTGATCTTGACGCCCTCGGGCAGGTCGACGTCGTAGTAGAAGCCGTTGTCGGTCGCGGGACCGTAGGCAAAGTCGGCCTCGGGGTACAGGCGCTTGATGGCCTGTGCCATGATGTGCGCGGCGGAGTGGCGGATGACGTGCGTGACCTCGTCCTGCGGGAGCTCGGCCACCGAACCGTCATTGTAGAGTGCCTTCATGGGTATGTTTTCTCCTCTCGGATGCCTGATGCAAGTGCGTGCGATGCGCTCGGCGTTTTAACTTGCATCATTATAGGCAGGTTGCCTTGGTATACAAGCGCCCGCCGCACCTTAATGGCACGGCGGGCGATTTTCTACGCATGCTTCATCGTGTGGGGGCGGGTTGCGCGTGTGGCGGCCGTGGGATACGCGTAGCGCGCGGTGCCCGTGGCTTACGACCGGCCCGGCGATGGATGCGTTACTGGATGCGAGTTCGGCAGTAGGGGCAGACCTTCCAGTGCGCATCGAGCGGGCGATGGCAGCTGGGGCAGACGTTGCGAACCTGGGTATCGCACACCGGGCAGACGACGAAGTCCTTCTCGATGGGCGCGCCGCACTGCGGGCAGGTGCCGTACTGGGCAAGCTGGCGCTCGCGCAGGGCCATGTCCAGCTCCTGCTCCTCGCGGTCGGACGCGTAGGAGTGCGGGCGCAAGACCAGGTAGGCGATGAGGCCTACAAACGGGATGAGGGCGATGATGCCCCATGCCACGTAGGCGCTGGCGCCGCGGCGGCGAGCGTCGATGAACACATAGACGACCGACAGCACATACAGGGCGATGATAAAGCCAACGAAGGCATAGACGACGCCCATAAGCTGCGGCGACATGAGCTCGGAGATGTACTTGGACATTACGGGTACCTTTCGGAATATTAACAGTCCGGTCAAGTTTACCACGGGGTTTGTTTATATGGGACCACGGCTAGGGGCGGGGCTGGCGCGGACACAAACATCTCAATCTGTAACAGGTGGGAGCGGGATCCGGGTCTAGATGTTACAGATCGAGACACAGGGGTCCCTCCCCGACTTCAATCTCGATCTGTAACACGTAGGACCGTAATTCCCCTCTTACTGTTACAGATCAAGACGAACGGTTGCCGTAGCTGTCGGCAGACGAGGCCAACATCCGTGCCGGGTCTCCCCTCGCCTGCCGTTGGCGGGTATTGCGGGGCTGTTCGCCGCATTGCCGCCGCGCTGGGGGTGTGTAGACCGTAGGATAGTCTTATTGACAGCCTGTCAACTCGTCTGGGAGGCACTGTGACAGAAACGTTTGATATCGCGATTGTGGGCGCGGGCATCACCGGTTGCGCCATCGCGCGGCAGCTCGCGCGGTTTGACCTGTCCATTTGCGTGGTCGAGGCGGCTAACGATATTGCGCTGGGCGCGTCGAAGGCCAATGGCGGCCTGGTGCACGCCGGCTACGATCCGACACCGGGCACGGTTAAGGCCCAGGTCAACGCTCGTGGTTGCGAGCTGTACGGCACGTGGGCCCAGGAACTAGGCTTTTTGTTCCGCCGCACCGGGTCGATGGTGCTGGGGTTTAACGACGAGGACCGCGCGCATCTGGAGCAGCTGCGGCGCAACGGCCTTGTCAACGGCGTGCCCGAGCTGTCGATCGTCGGACCCGACCGCATCCACGAATTAGAGCCGCGCGCCAGTGCCGATGCAGCGTGCGCGTTGTGGTGCCCATCAACTGGGTTTGTCGATCCGTTTGAGGTTGCCATCGCCGCGCTGGAGAACGCCGTGGCCAACGGGGTGACGTTTATGCGCTCCGCACCCGTGGAGGCGATTGAAGTTGCGGGCTCGGGCGACGACGCGCGCTTTACGCTGGCGACGCCCGCCAGAGACGTGCGCTGCCGCTACCTGATCAACGCCGCGGGCAACGGCGCCGCGGACATCTCGCATATGGCGGGCGCCGAGGAGTTTCAGATGGTCTGGCGTCAGGGCAACATCGTGGTGCTGGATAAGGAGCCGCGCACGCTCATGCCGCTCTACCCCGTGCCGACGCCGGTGTCGAAGGGCGTTATCGTGACGGGCACCGTGCACGGCAACACCGTGATCACCGCGACGGCCGCCGTGCGCGAGCCGGGCGACACGCAGACCTATGCGAGCGATGTGAACGCGCTGCTGAGCGGCGCGCGCAAGCTGGTGCCCGATCTGGATACGCACCGCGTGGTGCGCACGTTTGCCGGCGGGCGTCCGGTCATTCAGGGAACGAACGACTTCTTTATTGGGCAGTCGGCCGTGGTGCCGGGGCTGTTCCAGGCGGCGGGCATCCAGTCGCCGGGCGTGGCGAGCGCACCGGCCATTGCCGAGCGCATGGAGCTTGTGATGCGTGAGGCGGGCGTGGAGCTGCACGAACGGGACGACTGGGATCCAATTCGCCGCGCGCCGGACGACTTCGACCGTGCGCCACTTGTGCGCAAGGAGGAGCTCATCGAGTCCGACCCTGCATGGGGACAGATCGTCTGCCGCTGCGAAACAGTGCCCGTGGCCGAGATTGTTGCCGCGATTCGACGCCGCCCAGGTGCGGTTTCGGTCGAGGGCGTCAAGCGCCGCTGCCGCGCCGGCATGGGCCGCTGCCAGAGCGGCTTTTGCCAGAGCCGCGTGGTGGCGATTCTAGCCCGCGAGCTGGGCTGCGACCCCAGCGAGGTGCTGCTGGAGGACACTGGCTCGTGGCTGGTTGAGGGACCGCTGAAGGGGGTGCGCTAGGATGGCAACGCTTGATATGCGCGACGAACGCGCAGAGGCAGGAGCCGTAGCAACGCAAGTCTTCGACGTGGTCGTTATCGGCGGCGGACCTGCCGGCATGGCGGCCGCGCTGGCCGCTCATAAGGCCGGAGCGCGCGTGGCCATCGTGGAGCGCGAGCAGCATCTGGGCGGCATCCTGCGCCAGTGCATCCACCCCGGCTTTGGCCTGTCGCACTTTAAACAGGAGCTCACCGGTCCCGAGTACGCGCAGCGCTTTATCGACCAGGTGCACGCAACCGACATTGCGCTGTTCCTGAACAGCATGGTGCTTGGGATTGATTCAGGCGAGCCTGCGGAAGACACCGCGGTCCATACCGTCACGCTCATGAGCCGCGCCGGCATGCTGCAGCTCACCGGGCACGCCGTCGTTCTTGCCATGGGATGTCGCGAGCGCACCCGCAGCGAGATCAAGATTCCCGGCAGCCGCCCTGCCGGCGTGTTTACGGCCGGCTTGGCGCAGCGATACATCAATATCGAAAACCTCAAACCCGGCTCGCGCGCCGTCATCTTGGGTTCGGGCGATATCGGACTCATCATGGCACGTCGCTGCACGCTCGAGGGGATTTCGGTCGAGGGCGTGTACGAGCTCATGCCGTACGCCAACGGTCTGCGCCGCAACGTTAAGAACTGTCTGGACGACTTTGGCATTCCGCTGCATCTGTCTACCACGGTCACGCGCGTGATCGGGCACGACCGCGTGGAAGCCGTCGAGGTAAGCCAGGTCGACGAGCGCCTGGCGCCCATTCCGGGGACCGAGCGCGTTGTTCCGTGTGACACACTGCTGCTTTCGGTGGGCTTAATTCCCGAGAACGAGCTTTCGGTTGCTGCAGGCGTGGAGCTTGACCCGCGCACGCGCGGCGCCGTGGTGGACCAGAGCCTGCAGACGGGCGTGCCGGGCATCTTTGCCTGTGGCAACGTTCTGCACGTGCACGACCTGGCCGACAACGTGACGACCGAGTCCGAGCGCGCCGGTGCAGCCGCGGCGGCGTACGCGCTGGGTGGCGGAGCCGAAACGAACGCGGTCGCGGACACGAGCTGCGAGCTCACGGTCTCCCCTGCCGGCATTGCGGGCTACGCGCTGCCGGGACGCATTACGGCTGTGGCGCTCACCAGGCTCAACTTCCGCGTACGCCGGCCGGTCGATACCGCTCGAGTACGCATCTTGGCCAACGGCGAAGAAGTGTTTGCGGGCAAAGTCCGCGCGTTTAAACCGAGCGTCATGGAAAGCTTCCCGCTGCCGGCTAAGGTGATTCAACGCGCACTCGACCTGGGTGCCAGCGAAATCGTCCTGTCCGTCGATCCCGTTGAGGAGGCATAGCTCATGAGTACGAATGTGACCGAGACGCTGCAGTTCAACTGCACCACCTGCCCATCCGAGTGCCTCCTGACCGTAGAGGTGGAGCACGACGCCAATGGCACCGTGGTGGAAGTGCGCTCCGTAACCGGTAACAACTGCCCGCGCGGCGATACGTTCGCACATCAGGAGCTCACCTGCCCCATGCGCGTGCTCACAACGACCGTGGCCGTCTCCGGCGGCGACGAAGCCCTACTCCCCGTCCGCACGGCCGAAGCCATCCCGCTAGAACTCCACGCCCAGGCCATGGACCTCATCCGCGGCGTGGTCGTCGAGGCCCCCATCCGCATGGGCGACATCGTTCTGAAGAACCTCCTCAACACCAACATCGACCTCATCGCCAGCATGGACATCGACCGAGCCTAAGTAGCTCATTTGGGACGGGCTCTTTTAGCTGCTTTTGCAAGGAGTGTCCCCAGGTGCCGGCATAAAAGGAACGTCCCTATGTGCCGGGCTTGGGATACCATGGTGGCACCCTAGCGAAAGGATGTTTCATGGCACATGTCGATGACCAGCGCGTGGCGCGTGTGCTCGATGCGCTTGAGGCTCAGCACCCCGGCGCACAGCTGCTCGTAAACGACCCGTGGTCGATCTATTACCTGACCGGCTTTTATGCCGATATGTTCGAGCGCTTTTGCGGCGTGCTACTCGCGCGCAATGCCGAGCCAGTGATCTTGGTCAACGCGCTGCATCAGCTGCCCGAGTATGACAATGCCCGCGTCGCCTATCACACCGATACCGATATCGTGACCGATGCCATCGCTCGCGAGATCGATCCGACCAAGCCGCTTGGCATCGACACTGTCATGCGTTCTGGCTTCTTAATGCCCCTCATGGAACGCCAGGCCGCAAGCGAGTTTTTCCTGGGTGACTTTGCCGTCACCGCCGCACGCACCTACAAAGACGCTACCGAGCAGGAGCTTATGCGCGCGTCCTCGGCCGCCAACGACGCCGTGATGGCCGACGCCATCAAGCTCGTCCACGAGGGTGTAACGGAGCGCGAGATTGCCGACCAGATGCTCAATCTGTATCGCAAGCACGGCTGCGAGGGCTTTAGCTTTCCGCCCATCGTGAGCTTTGGCGCCAACGCCGGCGACCCGCATCACGAGCCCGACGATACCGAGCTTAAACGCGGCGACGCGGTGCTGTTCGACATTGGCGGACGCCATCGCAACTACTGCTCGGACATGACGCGCACGTTCTTTTGGGGCGAGCCGGACGAGGAGACGGCGCACATCTACGATATCGTGCGCCGCGCCAACGAGGCCGCCGAGGCGCTCATCGCACCGGGCGTGCGCATGTGCGACCTGGACCGTGCCGCGCGCGACGTGATTGAGGACGCGGGCTACGGCGAATACTTTACGCATCGCCTGGGTCACTCGATCGGCCTGCAGGACCACGAGCCGGGCGACGTCTCGCTCGTCAACGAGCAGGTCGTAGAGCCGGGCATGACGTTCTCCATCGAACCGGGCATCTACCTCCCCGACCGCACCGGCGTCCGCATCGAGGACCTGGCCCTGGTGACCGAGAACGGCGTCGAGATTCTCAACGCCCACCCCCACGATCCGGTCCGCCTAGACTAGCCAATGTGCCAAAGGGACAGCCCCGTTGACACATTCCGCTAACGTCGCGCCACGAAACCGGGCCATCTACTACGTTTAACCCGCATGGGTCGACCATGCGGGAATTTTTTGAAAATCGACAAGCTATCTACCTGCGGTTTTAATTTCACAATGCTCCGCGTGGTCGAGGGTAGTCGGTAAAACGTAGTAGATAAGCCCATTTCGTGGCAAGCAGGTCAACTAGCCACCCCGTGGAAAGGCTCTAGCGGAGCAGGCCTGCTACTTCGCCGGCCAGGGTGATGGTGCCGGCGGCAACGAAAGCCTCGCCCGCGGCATCGAAGGCTGCGAGGGCCTCGGACACGCTGGGATACACGCCCGCGAGCTTATCGGCGTCCACCAGGGCGGCGAGCTCCTCCGCCGGCAGGGCGCGATCGGAATCGGTCTGTGTCACGACCACACGGGGGAACGCCGGAACCAAAAGGTCAACGATACCCGCCACGTCCTTGTCGGCCAGCGCAGCGCACAGCAGCGTGGGGCGATTCTCTACGCACGGATCGATCTCGTCCAGCGCGCTCACAAAGTTCTCGCAGCTCTGAGGGTTATGGCAGGCGTCGATCAGCTTGAGCGGATCAGTTCCCAGCACATCAAATCGGCCCGGCGTGGGGCAGCCCACAAGCGACACATCGAGCTTGTCATGATCGAGCTCGCGAGCCAGATACCCCTCGCAAAGCATAATCGCGCACGCAGCATTCTGCGGTTGATACGCCGGCTTGACCATGCTCGACGTATAAATCGCACGCGGCGTAGTGCAGCTAAACTCAACCGTATCGCCCACATGCGCCGGCACCTTAGTCGTGGCGTGGCTCACCACGAGCGGCACGACGCCGCACTCGCGACAACGGGCATCCATCACGCGCTGAACGCTCGCCTTATGCGTGCCCTCGCCCAGTACAACCAGGCGTCCGGGCTTAATGACCGCAGCCTTCTCCCCCGCAATGGCCTCGAGCGTATCGCCCAAAATACGTGTGTGATCGAGCCCAATGCCCGTAATGGCAACGGCGACGGGATCGGTCGCGCTCGTGGCGTCCCAACGCCCGCCCATGCCAACCTCGAGCACGGCAACATCCACCGCGGCCTCGGCAAACACCACAAGTGCAGCAGCCGTCAAAAGGTCAAACGGCGTGATGGTATAGGCGCGCTCCCCCGCCGCCACACGACGGGCATTCACTCGATGCCCCGCCTCAACAGCGGCCGAAACGCCACGGGCGAATGCCTCATCGCTCACGACGCATCCATCGACTTCCATGCGCTCGGGATAGCGTACCAGCTGTGGCGACGTATACAGCGCGGTCTTGAGCCCCTCACCATGAAGAATGGCAGCCGAAAAACGCGTAGTCGAAGTCTTGCCATTGGTACCGGCGACCTGAATGCAATCGAAATACTCGTCCGGACGTCCCAGCTCATCAAGCATATCGACAACCGTCTCAAGCAGAGGCCCAGCATCCCCAGAAATCCGCCCCGTATCAGCAGCAAGCCCCACAGCCTCACCAAACGAAAGCAACTCAAACGAGAACGGCACAGAATACGACCCAGAACGCTTAGCCATAACCCAAGTCTCCAATTACAGAAAAAGAGGCCCACCAAAAAGAATGAGCCCCTCGCGTTGACAATATCAGCCTTTATCCGCTTGCAGCAAAATCAAGGGCACAACCCAGTGGCCCTGCCAGGCAGCGGACGACCACGTAACCGCTATGGGAGCGGTTGGGGGCTTTGCTCGATACAAGTTCCGCACGAGCCGAAGGCCACTTAATGTGGCCTTCGTGCGAGCAGGACTGTCCGCAGTAGCGAGCAAAGCCCCAAACCGCGTCCCCCAGTACCGCTTACGAGCAGTCAGCAACCTGAGCAGTCAGCGCCGCCAGGATCTCCTTGAGCTCAGCTGCACGGTCCCTCTTCTTCTGGACCACCGCGGGCGCGGCCTTAGCCACAAAGCCCTCGTTGGCGAGCGTCTTCTCGCAGCCGGCAAGCTCCTTCTGCGCCGCGGCGATCTCCTTCTCCAGGCGTGCCTTCTCGGCCGAAAGATCAACCTTGCCCTCGAGCACCACAAAGACCTCGACACCGCTATCGACCACGGCGATGCTCGCAGCCGGCTTCTCGACATCGGTACCCATGACCAGCGAAGCGGTGTTCGCCAGCGGCTCGATGGTCGAACGCAGGCTCTCGAGCTTCTCGATGTCCTCGGCGCCGGCGCGCACGACCACGTCGAGCTCGGCCTTGGGGCTCAAGCGATAACGCGAACGCGTGGCGCGAGCGGCAGACACGACGGTACGGCACAGCTCAAACGCGCGCTCGGCGTCCTCGTCAACATACTTGGCGTAGTCGGCGGGCTCGGGCCACTTGGCGATCATGAGCGCCTCGGCGCGGTTCACGTTGCCCTCGGCGTCCAGATCGAGCACGCTCGCCGGCATGTTGTCCCAGATCTCCTCGGTGACAAACGGCATGAGCGGGTGCATCAGGCGAATGGAGGTGTCGAGCACAAAGATCAGGTTGCGCTGCGCCTGCAGACGACCCTCGCCCTTCAGGCGGGCCTTGGTGACCTCGACGTACCAGTCGCAGACCTCGTTCCAGAAGAACTGCTGCACGCCGCGGGCCATGTCGCCAAAGGTGTAGTTCTCAATACCCTCGGTGACCATCTTGACGGCCTTGGCAAGGCGGCTGAACATCCAGGCGTCGGCCGGCGTCTCCACGACGGGCTCGCCGGGCGTGTAGCCCTCCATGTTCATGAGCAGGAAGCGACTGGCGTTCCAGATCTTGGTCACAAACGACTTGGCCTGGTCGGTACGCGGGCTGTCGATGAGCTTCTTGGTCTTCTTGTCGATGTTCGCGTCGAACTTAACATCCTGGTTGTTGGTGCACAGCGTGAGCAGGTTGTAACGCATGGCGTCGGCGCCGTACATGCCAATGAGGTCCATGGGGTCAACGCCGTTGCCCTTGGACTTGGACATGCGGCTGCCGTCCTTGGCAAGAATCGTCGGGTAGATGACGACGTCCTTAAACGGCACCTCGTCCAGGAAGTACAGCGAGCTCATGACCATGCGGGCGACCCACAGCGCGATGATGTCGCGCGCGGTGACGAGAGCCGTCGTGGGGTGATGGCCCTCGAGCAGCTCCGGCTTTTGCGGCCAGCCCTGCGTGGCGAAGGTCCACAGCTGCGAGCTGAACCAGGTGTCCAGCACGTTCTCGTCCTGATGCACGTGATGGCCGCCGCACTTGGGACACACATCGGTGTCCTCGGTGAGGGCGTCCTCCCAGCCGCAGTCCTCGCAGTAGAACACGGGGATGCGATGGCCCCACCACAGCTGGCGCGAGATGCACCAGTCCTTGAGGTTCTCCATCCAGGTGGTGTAGGTCTGCGTCCAGCGCGCGGGGTGGAAGGTGACCTTGCCGGAGTTGACGGCGTCGAGCGCCGGTCCCTTGAGCTTGTCGACGGCCACAAACCACTGCTCGGACAGCCACGGCTCCAGGGCGGAGTCGCAACGGTAGCAGTGCATGACGGAGTGGTCGAGGTCCTCGACGTGATCGAGCAGGCCGTGCTCCTCAAACCACTTGATGACGGCCTCGCGGCACTCCTCGCGGTTCATGCCGGTGAACTCGCCGTAACCCTCGACGACCACCGCGTGCTCGTCGAAGATATTGATCTGCGGCAGGTCGTGGGCCTGACCCATGGCGTAGTCGTTGGGGTCGTGGGCCGGGGTGACCTTGACGAAGCCGGAGCCAAAGTTGGCATCGACGTGCCAATCCTCAAAGATGGGAATCTCGCGGTCGACGATGGGGAGCTTGACGGTCTTACCCACGAAGGCGGCCTTCTCGGGATCCTTCGGGGAGACGGCGACGCCCGTGTCGCCGAGCATGGTCTCGGGGCGCGTGGTGGCGACGACGATGTAGTCCTGGCCGTTAACCGGCTCGGTCAGCGGGTAGCGCAGGTGCCACAGGTGACCCTTCTCGTCCTTATACTCGGCCTCATCGTCCGAAATGGCGGTGGTGCAGTTGGGGCACCAGTTGACGATGCGCTTGCCGCGGTAGATCAGACCGTCGTGGTACCAGTCGCAAAAGACCTTGCGCACGGCCTGCGCGTAGTCCTCGTCCATGGTAAAGCGCTCGTTATCAAAGTCGACGGAGCAGCCCATGCGCTTGATCTGCTCGACGATGATGCCGCCGTACTCGTGGGTCCAGTCCCAGCAGGCGTCGACAAACTTATCGCGACCGATCTCCAGGCGGCTGATGCCCTCGCTCTTGAGCTTCTTGTCGACCTTGGTCTGCGTGGCGATACCGGCGTGATCGGTGCCCAGCACCCAGCGCGTGGACTTGCCGCGCATGCGGGCCATACGGATGATGGCGTCCTGGATGGAGTCGTCAGTAGCGTGACCCATATGGAGCTTGCCGGTCACGTTGGGAGGCGGAATGGTGACGGTGCAGTCGCCCACGCCCTCACGGCGCTTGTAGTAGCCGCCGTCGAGCCACTTCTGCAGGATCGCCGGCTCGTTGGTCGACGGATCGTAGTTCTTGGGCATCTCTTCCATATATCTCTCCCTTGCCCGTCGGGGAGGAATGTAGGCCCGATTTTCGCTCGGTCAGGTCCTGGGCTCGCTCGAAGACCACATTAAGTGGTCTTCGGCTCGTGCGGAATCTACGAAAATCGGGCCTACATTCCTCCCCTTAGGTATCGATTACTTCAGTCTGAATGACTTCGCTGAGGCTTAAACAAACACACAGAATAACACAGGTAGTTGGGTGTTTTGCGTATATATAAAATAGCCTCCGACCGCGGATGGTCGGAGGCTATCGACAAAGACGTTTTGACAGGTTTTAGCCGTAGATGCGCTGGGGCTGTTCTTCGCCCTTTACGGAGGCTTCGGTCACGATGACCTTGGCGACGCCTTCCTCGCTGGGGAGGTCGAACATCGTCTGCTGCAGCACGTCCTCGCAGATGGAGCGCAGGCCGCGGGCGCCGGTCTTGCGGGCGAGTGCCATGCGGGCGATCTCGTGCAGCGCCGCGTCCTCAAACTCAAGCTCAACGTCCTCGAGCTGGAACATCCTACGGTACTGGCGCACCACGGCGTTCTTGGGCTCGGTCAGAATCGACACCAGATCGTCCTCGTCGAGCGCCTGCGTCTGGGTGACGACGGGCGTACGGCCCACAAACTCGGGGATCATGCCAAAGGCGTTGAGGTCCTGCGGGAGCACCTGACGCAGCAGGTCGTTCTCGTCGACCGAAGTGGGGCCGGCGATCTCGGAGTTAAAGCCCACGCCCTTGTTGCCAACACGGTCGGCGATGATCTTATCCAGGCCCACAAAGGCACCGCCGCAGATGAACAGGATGTTGGTCGTGTCGATCTGCAGCAGCTCCTGCTGGGGATGCTTGCGGCCGCCGGTGGGCGGAACGCTTGCCACCGTGCCCTCAAGGATCTTCAGCAGCGCCTGCTGAACGCCCTCGCCCGAAACATCGCGGGTGATGGAGAGGTTCTCGGCCTTGCGGGCAATCTTGTCGATCTCGTCCACGTAGATAATGCCGACCTGCGCGCGCTCAATGTCGCCATCGGCAGCATTGATGAGCTTGAGCAGGATGTTCTCCACATCCTCGCCCACGTAACCGGCCTCGGTGAGCGCGGTGGCGTCGGCGATGGCAAACGGCACCTCGAGGATGCGCGCGAGCGTCTGGGCGAGCAGAGTCTTACCGGTACCGGTGGGACCGAGCAGCAAAATGTTAGACTTGGCGAGCTCCACCTCGTCCATATCATCGTCGAGCTGCGAGTCAAAGCCGTCGTCAAAGGCCGAAAGCGCAGCACCGCCCTCGATCACGCGGCGGTAGTGGTTGTACACGGCAACCGACATGGCGCGCTTGGCGTCCTCTTGGCCCATGACATAGGCCGAAAGCTCGGCATAGATCTCGTGCGGCGTCGGCACGTGCGTAATGACCTGGCGGGCATCGTCCTCGAGCTCAAAGCCCTCGGCCTCAGGATCCACAGCAGGCTGAGACGCAGCCTGGCCGTGGTCGTTAAGGAAGCCCGGCAGCTTGCCGTTGCGGGCGGCATCCATAAAGTCCGAAGCCAGCGACTCCTCCAAGATCTCGGAGCAGGCGGCAACACACTCGTCGCAGATAAAGATGTTGGTCGGACCCTTAACAAGGCGGCGAACCTGGCCCTGCTCTTTTCCGCAGAAGGAGCAGCGGATGGGGTTGCCGTTCTCGTCAAAGTTGTCCTGCATGTTACCGGCCATCCTAGGCGTCCTTCGCGGCCAAGTCGCGCGAGGTGACGATGCGGTCGATCAGGCCGTAGTCGAGGGCCTCGGCGGCGGTCAGGTAATTGTCGCGCTCGGTATCGGCCTGGACCTTCTCGATGGGCTGGCCCGAGGCATCGGACAGGATCTGGTTGAGCTCGCGGCGGGTCTTCTTGATCTCCTCAGCCACGATCTCGATCTCGGTCTGCTGGCCCTGGGCACCGCCGCTGGGCTGGTGAATCATGACCTTGGAGTGCGGCAGGCAGAAGCGCTTGCCCTTGGCGCCAGCCGAAAGCAGCACGGCGGCCATGGACGCGGCCATGCCCACGCAGATGGTGGAGACCTGCGGCTTGATGAAGTTCATAGTGTCCAGAATGGCCAGGCCGGAGTAGACCTCTCCGCCGGGCGAATTGATGTAGAGCGAGATATCCTTCTCGGCATCCTGGCTCTCAAGATGCAACAGCTGGGCAACGACCAGGTTGGCGCTGACGGAGTTGATCTCCTCGCCCAAGAAGATGATGCGGTCGTTGAGCAGGCGCGAATAGATATCGTAGCTGCGCTCGCCGCGCGGCGTCTGCTCGATAACGTATGGCACGAGGGCGGAATCGAACTTAGCGATCATACGCATCTCCATTTCTCTCTTGCGGACCAAATTGGTTCTAGATAAACGTACGGTGCCCGCATGCTATGCATTGGCTGGCACCGTACGAAGCAACCGGATAACCGGTGTATAACTTTACCCCATCACGGGCGCACGCATGCGCTCGCGGGCAAGGTGGCGAGAATTACTCGGCGTCCTTGGCGGTCTCGTCGACCTCGGTCACCTTGGCGTTCTCGACCAGGTGGTCGACGGCCTTGGAGCGACGGATGGACTCGCGGACGGCAGGCATGCGGCCGTCGGCGATGAACTCGGCCTTGGAAGCCTCGACATCCTTGACGCCGGCCTTCTCGAACTCGGCGTTAATGTCGTCCTCGGTGACCTCGATCTTGAGCTCGCGGGCGAGGGCGTCGAGGGCCAGGGACTCACGGGCAACGTCGTTGGCCTGCTTGTGCAGGTCGCCGATGAACTGCTCCATGGTCAGGCCGGAAGCGGGCAGCCAGGTGTCCAGCGTCATGCCGCGGGCAGCGAGGTTGGACAGGAAGTTCTGGCCAAGCTCCTCAAAGACGGACTGCTCGTAGTCGGCGTCCATCTCCTCGAGCTGCAGGCGCTCGGCGAGAGCGGAGACGCAACGGTTCTCCTTCTCGGCCGGGAGGCGGGAAGCCTTGTCCTGCTCGATCTCGAGCTTGATGGCGTCGCGCATAGCGTCGATGCTGTCGAAGCCAAAGTCAGACTTGACGAGCTCGTCGGTGAGCTCGGGGGTGTTGCGGACCTTGATGCCCTTGACGGTGACCTCGACGGTGTGGGTCTCGGCCTCCTCGCCCTCCTCGGCCTCGTCGGTCCAGGTGACGGACTTGACGTCGTCAACGTTGGCGCCGATCAGAGCCTCGTTGAACTCGGCGGGGTTGCTGTCGCTACCGGCGATGAGCATACGGCCCTCGGCAGCAAAGTTGTCGGCGTTCTCGACGGCCTTGAGGTCGACGGTAACGTAGTCCTCGGACTCGACAGCGCGGCCCTCGACGTCCTCGAAGGTGGCACGGTAGTTGAGGAGCATCTCGACCTGGTTGTTGATCTCGGACTCGGTGACCTCCGCAGGGGGCATCTCGATCTCGACAGCGTCGAAGGAGGAGAGCTCAGCGGCGGGACGCAGGGAGAACTCGACGGTGTAGGTGTAGTCCTCGTGATCCTTGGCGAGGTCGAGCTCCTTGTAGTCACCGCTCTTGGTGGGGACGATGTCCAGCTCGTTGAGGACGGCGGGCTCGTTGGCGGCGATCAGGTCGTTGGTGGCCTGAGCGAGGGTAGCCTCGGCGCCAAGAGCAGAGTCGATGACCGGACGGGGAGCCTTGCCGGCACGGAAGCCCGGGAAGCGGTACTTCTTGGCGGTGTCCTTGTAGGCCTTCTTGATCGCGGCGTCGACGTCGGCGGCCGGGATGGTGACCGTAGCGGTGAGCTTGGCGTCCTTGACGTCAGAAGCGGTGATGTTCAACACGTTCCTCCTCATACTGCCCAGCTTATCTGAGGTGCTGGTACCTTTATGCAACAAAGAGTCGCGACGGCCGAAGCCGACGCAGATGCGTTGGTGCGGGCGAAAGGACTCGAACCTTCACGGGAATCCCACCAGAACCTAAATCTGGCGCGTCTACCAATTCCGCCACGCCCGCATGAGCGCACAGACTAGGAATGATAGCAGATACGAACGACAAGCGCACGCACACGTTTTACAGGCTCACGACCTCACCACGAGTGCGAAAGGCGGGGCGAGTTGCCCCGCCCCGCCCATTACGACTTGTTCGCCGACCCGCTACTCCCCCAGCAGGGCCTTCTCGGGCGTGATCGGCAGCGAGCGCACCTGGTGGCCGGTGGCGTGTGCCACGGCCGAGGCCACGGCGGCGAGCGGCGTGTTAATGACGACCTCGCCGATCGACTTGGCGCCAAACGGGCCCGTCGGCTCGTAGCTCGGCTCAAAGGCCACGCGAATACTGCCGATGTCCAGGCGCGTGGGCAGCTTGTAGCTCATAAAGTTGCCGGTGCGCAGGCGGCCGCGGTCGTCGTGCTCGACGATCTCGTAGAGCGCGTGGCCGATGCCCTGGGCAATGCCGCCCTCGGCCTGGACGCGCGCGAGTGCCTCGTTGATCACGGTGCCGCAGTCCACAGCCGCCGCGTAGTCCACCACAGTCACCTTACCGGTGGCCTTGTCGACCTCGACCTCGGCAATGCCGGCCATAAACGGCGGAGGCGAAACGGGCAGGCAGGCAGAAGCATGCGAGGTGAGCGCGTCGCCGCCCGCGATGTTCTTGACGCACAGGTTGGCAAAGTCGCGCAGCGTGAGGTAGCGGTTCTGCTCGCGCGCGGCACGCTCGTCGGACAGGCGCACGTACTGGCCGTCGAAGACCACGTCGACGGCGTCCACATCCCACATCTGGGCGGCCTTGGCACAAATCTTCTCACGCAGCTCGGTCGCGGCGTTCTTGGCGGCAAGGCCCGTCACGTACGTGCCCGAGCTCGCGTACGAGCCAGCGTCGAACGGCGACACGTCGGTGTCCACGCCGCGTACCACGATGAGCGAGCTCTCCACGCCCAGCTCCTCGGCGGCAATCTGCGCCAGGATCGTGTCGACGCCCATGCCGTTATCGGTAGCGCCGGTGCCGATGGTAATGAAGCCGTCCTCTTCCAGGCGCATATCGATGCCGGCGATGTCGACATTGGAAATGCCCGAGCCCTGCATGGTGAGCGCACAGCCCAGAGCACGCACGCGGTCGCCCAGGTCGACGGCCAGCGGCTTGTCGCGCCAACCGATCATGTCCATCGCGCGCAGCAGGCAGCGGTCGAGTGCGCAGGCGTTGAGCTTTTCGTTGTAGTACTGCGGCATGATCTCGCCCTCGCGCACGATGTTCTTAAGGCGCAGGTCGGCGGGGTCCATGTGCAGCATGTCGGCGAGCTCGTTAACGGCGCTCTCCACGGCAAACTGGCCCTGGGTGGCACCGTAGCCGCGATACGCGCCGCCGCGGTTGGTATTGGTGTAGACAGCGTCCCAGCTAAAGCGGCTCGCCTTCACATGGTTGTAAATCGGCAGGCTCTTGTGGCCCGAAAGGCCGATCGTCGTGGTGGCGTGCTCGCCGTACGCTCCGGCGTTGGACAGCGTGTGCAGGTCGATGGCCGTGATGGTGCCGTCGTTCATGGCGCCCAACTTGACGGTCATCTGCATCTGGTGGCGCGAGTTGCCCGCGGTGATGGTCTCCTCGCGGGTGTAGCAGCAGTAGCTCGGACGGCCAGTCTGCTGGGTGACGAACGCCACGAAGATCTCGCAGCAGCCCGTCTGCTTGGAGCCAAAGCCGCCGCCGATGCGCGGCTTAATGACCTGCACCTGCGACTGCGGAATGTCGAGCGACTGCGCGACCATGCGGCGCACGTGGAAGGGCACCTGCGTCGAGGTGGTCACGGAGATGCGCCCAAACGCGTCGGTCGTCGCGAAGGCGCGGAAGGTCTCCATGGGCGCGGTCTGCGTGGCCTGGCTGGTGTAGGTGCGCTCAAAGACGATGTCGCTCTGGGCGAAGGCCTCGTCCAGGTCGCCAAAATCGCTGGTACCGCTGCACACCAGGTTGCGTGGGACATCGCCGCCCTGCGGGAACATAAAGGTCACGTCGCCCTCGGGGTGGACCACGATATCGTTATCGAGTGCCTGGGTAAAGTCGAGCAGGGGCTCGAGCACCTCATAGTCGACCTTGATGAGCTTGAGCGCCTTGTCGGCAGCCTCCTCGGTCTCGGCAGCGACGATCGCCACCTCCTCGTTTTGGTAGCGCACAAGGTTCTCGAGAATCAGGCGGTCGTAGGGACTCGGCTGCGGATAGCTCTGACCGGCGATAGTAAAGCGGCGCTTGGGCACGTCCTCGTAAGTGTAGACGCCCACAACGCCGGGCACCTTCAGGGCGCGCGACGTATCGATGGAGCGGATCTTGGCGCGGGCATAGGGGCTGCGCTTGAGTTTGACGATCAGGGCGCCGGCGGGCACCATATCGCCCGTGTAGACGGGACGGCCCTCGAGCAGCGCCTTCGAGTCCTTCTTGGGCTGCTTATGGGTGATCTGCTTGTACGAGACACCGTCGCAGCTGGTGTCGTTGACCGGCAGCTCGGGCATCTCAAAGCCCACATGCACGCCGGACTCGTTAAGAAAGCGGACGATGGCGCGCAGCTGGCTCTCATAGCCGCTGCAACGGCAGAGGTTGCCGGCGAGCTGGCGTGAGAGTTCCTCGCGCGTGGCGACGAGGCTCGGGTCCTCCTTGGCGGCGCGTGCAAGCGCCAGCACGTTCATGATGAGGCCGGGGGCGCAAAAACCGCACTGCTCGGCGCCTTCGGCAGCCATCGCACGGGCAAGCGCCTCGGACTCGGCTTTGAGGCCCTCGAGCGTGGTGATGGAGCGGCCCTCGATGCGCGCGGCGGGAACCGAGCAGCTCAGCACCGGGTCGCCGTCGAGCCACACCGTGCACAGGCCGCAGTTGGTGGTCTCGCAGGCGCAGCGCACCGACGAGCAGCCCTGCTCGCGCAACAGTGCAAAGAGCATGGTGTCGGGGGCAATCTGAACCTTGACCTTACGGCCGTTGAGCGTAAAGGAAAGATCGATGAGTTTGGCAGCCATTAGCGCACCTCGCTAGAATCGACGCCGGGCACGCGGCGGCAGGAATACTCGTCCGTGGCGAACTTGGGGATCTGCACGGTCTCGAGCTCGCGGGCAAGCGCGGCCGAAAGCTCGATGCCGGCGGCACGGCGCACAGCCTGGATGGCGAGCGGGGCAGAGATGCGGCGGCGGTAGTCGGCCGAGCCCCACAGGTTGGTGCCGTAGCTCAGCGAGCGCACGGATGCGGCCAGGGCGCGAAGCTCGTCCTCGGAAGGATGCTCGTTCACCAGGCCGCACGCCTCGCCCTGCAGCAGAGTCGCGTGCAGCGGGCGGGCGCCCACGGTGACGTGCCAGGTGTTGTCCCACCAGGCGGCGGTGACGTTCAGCGAGGGGAAGTCGGTCGCGGCCTTGCGCACGGCCTCGTAGCTCGCGCGGTAATCATGCTTGACGACCACGACGTGCTCGATCACGTCGCGCACATAGCCCATATCCACGAACTCCGCGAGCGGCACGCGACCGGCGCCCGTCAGCTCAACATAGGAATCGAGCGCGAGAAAGGCGGAGAGAACGTCCGAGAAGCCAAAGCGGCCGTAGATGCTGCCGCCCACCGTGGCGGTGTTGCGCAGCTGCACGCCCACGATGTCGTGGACGGCGAACTCAAAGACATTATTGACAAGCGCGTTGAGCCCGGCATGACGCTCGAGCTGGCGCAGGGTGCACATGGCACCGATGCGAAACTCGGTCTCGGTCTCCTCGATATGATCGAGTCCGCAGGCCGAAAGGTCAATCGCCGTCGCCACGCGACGCGAACCCAGGCGCATCCAGATGCCGCCGCCCACAATCTTGTTGTTGCGGTTCTTCTGCAAGAGCTCATAGGCTTCGGCCGCGTTTCCAACACGGACGTAGGTACCGAACTTGAGCACGTTCTCCCCCATCTCTTCACTTGTCCAGTACCTCTTAGTGTACCAAACGAGGACGCACGACCCTCGCCGCCACAGAAAAAGGCCCCCAGCCGAAATAGCTGGGAGCCTCATCAATGCTATGTCGAGCTGAATCTAGCAGACACCCTGGGCGAGCATGGCGTCGGCGATCTTCAGGAAGCCGGCGATGTTGGCACCCATGACGAAGTTGCCCTCCTCGCCGTACTCCTTGGCGGTGTCGTCCACGTTGTGGAACATGCCGCGCATGAGCTGTTCGAGCTTGCCGTCGACCTCCTCGAAGGTCCAGGACAGGTGCTCGGCGTTCTGGCTCATCTCCAGGCCGGACACGAGCACGCCGCCGGCGTTGGCAGCCTTACCGGGCATAAAGACGACGCCGTTCTCCTGGAAGTAGGTCGTGGCCTCGATGGTCGTGGGCATGTTCGCGCCCTCGCCGACCACCTTGCAGCCGTTGGCGACGAGTGCCTGGGCATCCTCGAGCAGCAGCGTGTTCTCGCGAGCGCAGGGCAGCGCGATGTCGCAGGGAAGCTGCCACACGCCGCGGCCGTCACCCTCGTGCCACGTGGCATTGGGCTTCTCGTCGACGTACATAGCGAGCGTAACGCCCTTGTCGTGGCCGGAGCGCTTCTTGTTGTAGACATGCTCGAGCACGGTGTAGTCGATGCCGTCGGGATCCTCGACCCAACCGTGGGTGTCGGAGCAGGCCAGCACCTTGCCGCCGAGCTGGGAGACCTTCTGGACCGCGTAGATAGCGACGTTACCGGAACCGTGAACGACGACGTTCTTACCCTCGAAGGAGTCGCCGCGGCTCTTGAGGTACTCGTCCACAAAGTAGACCAGACCGTAGCCGGTGGCCTCGGTACGGGCGAGCGAGCCGCCAAAGGAGAGGCCCTTGCCGGTAAGGACGCCGGTCCACTCGTTGGTCAGGCGCTTGTACTGACCGAACATGTAGGCAACCTCGCGGCCGCCAACGCCCAGGTCGCCGGCGGGAACGTCGGTGTTGGGGCCAATGTGGCGATAGAGCTCGGTCATGAAGGACTGGCAGAAGTGCATGATCTCGTTGTTGGACTTGCCCTTGGGGTCAAAGTCGGAGCCGCCCTTGCCACCGCCCATGGGAAGGGTGGTCAGACTGTTCTTGAGGATCTGCTCCAGGCCCAGGAACTTGAGCATGCCCAGGGTGACCGTCGGGTTAAAGCGCAGGCCGCCCTTGTAGGGTCCAATGGCAGAGTTGAACTCGACGCGGTAGCCGCGGTTGACCTGGACCTTGCCCTGGTCGTCGACCCAGGGGACACGGAACATGACGATGCGCTCGGGCTCGACGAGGCGCTCCAGCAGGGCGGCCTCCTCGTACTCGGGATGGGCGTCGAGCGCCGGCTGGATAGTGCCGAGGATCTCGGTCGCGGCCTGGATGAACTCAGGCTGCTCGGGATAGCGGGCCTTGAGCTCGTCGAGAACTTTCTGCGTGTAGCTCATGCTTCCTCCAATGACGGGAAACGAAAAGTGTCGGTCGCGGCACCCTGTGCGCCGCGAACTTTATCGTGTATGGATAATATCGCACTGTTGCGGGAAAGTTTCGCATAAGCAGACGAGCAGATGTTTCGTTTTGATTACGATGCAGGTAGAGGCGTTTTTGAGTGCCTGACGTGCAAAACCCGTGTTTCGAAGCTGTTTCGTCCACGTGTTCCAAACCACCACAAAGGTGCCTGTGAACTGCCTCCCATTTCTTGGACATCGGGAAATGGGAGGTTTTCCATGAGTATAGACCTCAGG